>Ga0315553_10002119_pt1 | contig 16085 bp, 11 predicted proteins | sample SalMarSW160140MG_FD_203099 | JGI IMG/M metagenome (GOLD analysis project Ga0315553, IMG submission 203099) | Salt marsh sediment microbial communities from the Plum Island Ecosystem LTER, Massachusetts, United States - Salt Marsh Sediment SW1601-40 ... | reverse complement strand
ACCAAATCCCTCTTCGGTCGACGGGAAGACCGTAAAGTCCGCGGCCGCACAGAGTGCTTCAAGCTGCCGCTCGTCGATGTCCTCAAACCACCGGACGCCGGGCGCGGCTTCGATCGCCGCGCGAATGCCATTGCTTGTTCCGGGTATGAAACGTCCCACGATCGTCAGTTCTATTTCGCGATGCACGCGTTTTTGAGCCTCGCCGAAAGCGGCAAGGAGAGTCTGGATATTCTTGCGAGGCTCGAGAGCGCTGATGCAAAGAATGGACGCAGTGTCGCGGCTCTCGGCCCGCCTCCGGCTCTCGGCGCGGGCCTGGTCTGGAAATTCGCCGGGCAACGGAGCGGCGAGGATCTTGCGATCGAGCGATTGCGGCTTATCAAGCGCTTCACTGAGGAACGCAAGCAGGTCCCTCCGCGAAAACTCGGAAATCGGAAATATGAGATCGAACCGGCTCAGCAGGCACATATAGTTGTAATGAGCAAGGCTCATTTCATTTGGAAAATGCTCGTAAAGTTTCCACGGAATGGCGTCATAAAATATTGCGGCACTTCTGATGCCGAAACGCGAAACGAACCTCAGCAAATCCTCTTGGTGTTCCGTGGAGAGGTGAAGAGGAAGTTCCGGCATCACGAACCACGAAGCGGAGGGGGCGTCATTCGGGTCGATCCACTGCGACCACTCCCCGGAGGCGGGACCATTCCATTTTTCCAGATGGGTCAGATCCTCGCTGGACGCCGATTGAAAGCCGCGATCATCCTTCGCCCATACGACCGGAACAACGCGCAGCCCTTGGGCGATCAATGCCTTTGCAAGTTGGCGCGTTACACGTTGAATGCCGCTATTGCGCGGAAATAAACGGGTTGAATCCACCCAGAAATAGATGGGGCCCAGCCGGTTCCGCGGCTGGTCCAGCACATCGATCTCCTGGCGAAGCGAAGCCGCGTAATCTCGCCAGGAGGGAATTGGCCGGGCTTTTGCCTCTTCCGCCAGCGACCGCCTCAGATCCGTCTGCTCGATCAGCCGTTCAAGCGCGTCATAGAGCGCCTGGCGGTCCCTCACATCCACCGCCAGGCACCCTCCTCCCTCAGCAATCTCGGCCATGGACCCGAAATTGGCGCAAATGCTGGGCTTGCCATACCAGAGGCTCTCAAGAATGGGCAGGCCGAAGCCTTCCTCGACCGAAGGGAAGACCGTGAAAGCGCAACGCTGATAGAGCGAAGCCAGCTCCTCGTCGGAGACCGGCCCGGCATAGCGGATTGCGGCACTCTCACTTGCCTTCACGGCATCGGCGACCAGCGGGTGCATATGACCTGCCAGCACCAACTGCCAGGAGCTGCCGGGCATCCGTCGGAGATAGTCCTGAAAGGCTTCTATTAGAAGGAGCTGATTCTTTCGTGGGCAGAGCGTGCCGACGCACAAGATCAGCCTGTCGCCGCAATCTTCAGATGCAGGACGTTCATCCTCGCTGAATTCGGCGGGCAGGTGCCGAGGGCTGAGAGACGGTATAGTCGCGGCCTCGGCGCATTCAAAATGACGCCAATAGGAAAGAAGGTCGTCGCCGGACCAGTGCGAAATGGGCCAGACCGCATCGGCCAGGCGGATCTCCTGCATATATTGCCGGTGCTTCTCCGCCATGTCGTCATATTCGTCGCACTTGAGCGGTATGGCATCGTAGAAGACGAATCCCGTCCTCACCCCTGACCGCTTCGCCCAGCCGATCAGGTCGAGCGTCACGGGCTCCGGATGCGGCGTAATGTGCGTGACTTCGGGAACGATCAGCCAGCCGTTCAGATCCCCGGCCTCGCCAATCGGCGGCGCGACCGCGCCGGGCTCGTCGGAATAGAGCTGTTCCTCGTCCTCCGTAAGGGGCGGGCCGTTCCATTCCGCCAGATAGCGCCTTTCCCTCATGTCGATGAGGACGCAAGCCTTCCGCGCGCCATCCCATTTGACGTAGCGGACTTGCTCGCCCAATGCTGTCAGCCCACGCCCAATACCGCGGGCGACGCGCTGCAAGCCGGTATTCAGCGGGCATTGGACCGTGTGATCGACGAATATGTAGAAAACTCGCATTTCCGCTGGGGCGAATGGCAGACGCCGGGCCCGCGCCGTATCCGCAGCAATCGCGTCATCGGCCGAAAGAGCGCGTTTCGCCTGCTGGCGAAACTGTTTGGTGCGTTCGGCACGCGCGCGATCATCGAGGCGGCTCTGCGATAAGGGAAATCGCGAGAGGACGCGCTGGAGGGATGCGGCTTTGGAAAGCTTCCCGCGCGCCGCACGGCGTATCCGGCGTGAAAAGTCGCGTTGCCCATGCGCGAACTTCCGGACTGCATTCGCGGTCCGATAGAATCGCGATTTTAGGTGCCCTTCGAGTTCCCTTCTGGCCGCTCGTTCGGCATCGAGCTCCGCTGTGATCGTCCTGTTCTGCGATTTTTCGCGCTGAAGCTCGCTATTGAGCGCATCCTTCGCCGTGCGCTCTTCCTGAAGAGTGGCCTCCACCTTCTTCTTGTCTTCACGGACAATCGTGAGCGCGTCCCAAACTGCGGCGACCTCATTATTCGAGTTTACGGTCTGAGCCAGGACGAAATCGTCGAAGACATTCGGTCCAGGGCCAAAACATGGCCGTAAGTCCAGACGGGCCTTCGACAGATAAAAGCGGTTCAAGCCATCGAAATAGACGAACTCATAGCCCAAAGCCGTGAGCCTGGGTTCCCAAGACATGAAAACCGGCTCAGGAGAATTCGGCTTCGTGCTTTCGACGATAACAATCCAAGGCCGCACCTCAGAGGCGCCCCAGCTCTCGATAGCCTGCTCCTCCATTCCCTCGACATCGATCTTCAACCAGTGAATATCCCGATCGCGAAACCTTTCCAGGATGTCGCACAGGGGAAGGCAGCGCGCCGTAACGCGCTCGACCTGCCACCCCTGTTCTTCATGCATCCGGGCGATTTGTTCGTCGCCCGTGCTCATGCCGGTGCCGGGAATTGCATAAAATGCGATTTCATCCCTATTCGAGTTGATCGCGACGTCAAACACCTCTTCATCGGGACGGGCGGCCCGCAATTTCTCCGCATACTCCGCATTCGGCTCGATATGGACGCCACGCCAGCCGCGCTCGTAAAACGCCAAGCTGACTGAATCCACGACGGGATCCTGCGCTCCGACGTCAATATAGAATCCATCTTCTGCGCCCTTTAGTGCGCGCCACAGAATAACGTCTTCGAAATTCTGAGCGTAGGAGACAAACCTCACTTTTTCTTCTCCCGAGAATCCAGTTTAAATATTCGAAATAACTTGCTCTGACATTTCAATTGTCATGACAGAGAAGCAACAGAAGCTGCCTCGGTCTTGGCGCGCCAGTCGTCAAGAACAGCGGCGATTGTGTCCTCGAAGGGATAGCGCGGCTCCCAGCCCAGCAGACGCCGGGCGACGCCGGCATCGCCGGCAATGCGCGGCAGATCGTTGGAGCGGATCAGCGCCGGGTCCTGCTCGACGGCGATTGTCTTGCTGCTGAGCCGCAGCAGGCGGTCCAGGATATTGCGTATGCTGCGTGTCTTGCCTGACGCCACATTGATGATGGAACCCGGCGCAATGTGGCCGGCTTCTCGAACCGCCAGGCTATAAGCCATGACGACGTCGCGAACATCGAGAAAGTCGCGCTCGACGTCGAGATTGCCGACCTTGATGATGGGGGGTGCGAGGCCGGCCTCGATGCGCGCGATCTGGGCGGCAAAGTTCGGAACGACGAACGACGCGGGCTGTCCCGGTCCGGTGTGATTGAACGGTCTGAGGCGAACGCATCGCAGTCCCTGCATGGCAAGGGCGCCGAGTGCAAGATCGGCGGCCGCCTTCGTCACAGCGTACTGATCGACGGGGGTCAGGAGAGCGGTTTCGTCGAGAGGCTGTCCATCTTTGGCGGTCGCGCCATAGACGAGGCCCGAGCCGACATGGACAAGAACGCAATCGGGAACGCTTTCCAAAATCGCGCGGGCGATATTCAAGGTTCCATCGACATGCACGGTCCACGCCATTTTAGGATCGTCCGCGGCACGCACGGATGCGGCGATGCCCGCCAGATGGACAATGTGCGTAGGCTGATGATGCCCGATTGCCTTGCGCACGGCCGCCTCATCCGTAACGTCAAGCGGCTCGATTCGTCCCCAGCCATGATGGGGCTGTCCGGTGTGCGACGTCGCAATAAGGGCAATGCGCGCGCCCAAGACCTGCGGCAGCACGGCCGCCAAATAGGTGCCGACAAACCCGGCAGCGCCCGTGACGAGGACCTTCATACCTAAGCCGCTTGGCCGATATGTTCCGACTCGCGCGGGCGTTGCGCGACGCGTTCAAGATCGGCCTCGACCATTTCCGCCACAAGGTCACCAAGCGATGTCTTGGCGTTCCAGCCAAGCTTCTCCCGAGCTTTTGTGGGATCGCCCAGGAGCACATCGACTTCGGCCGGCCGGAGGAAGCGCTCATCGACGACGACATGGTCCTCCATCTTGAGGCCGACATGCCGGAAAGCGAGATCGCAGAAGTCCCGCACCGATGCCGTCCGCCCCGTCGCCACCACGTAATCATCCGGCGCGTCCTGCTGCAGCATCAGCCACATGACCTCGACATAGTCGCGCGCACAGCCCCAGTCGCGCCGCGCATCGAGATTGCCGAGAGCGAGCGTGTCCCGAAGACCGAGCTTGATCTCCGCCACGCCATTGGTGATTTTTCGCGTGACGAACTCGATCCCGCGCAGGGGCGATTCATGGTTGAACAGAATGCCGCTCGAAGCATGAAGACCGAAGCTTTCCCGGTAATTCACCGTCATCCAATGGGCATAAAGCTTCGCTACGCCATAGGGGGAGCGCGGGTAGAAAGGCGTTTTCTCCGACTGCACCGGCTCCTGAATCAAGCCGAACATCTCCGAGGACGAGGCTTGATAGAAGCGCGCCTGCGGGCAAACGATGCGCATCGCTTCCAGCATGTTGGTAGCTCCAAGCCCCGTGACCTGGCTCGTGAGCAATGGCTGTCCCCAGGACGATTTGACGAATGACTGAGCGGCGAGATTGTAGATTTCGGAAGGACGGACGCCTTCGAGTATCCTGATCAGACAGGAAAGGTCCAACAGATTGCCGTCGTGAAATGTGATGCGCTGATCGATCCCGAGCCATTTCAGCCGCGACGCAACGACGTCGGACGAAGCGCTCCGGCGGAGCAGGCCATGAACGTCATAGCCCTTCGCCAACAATAGCTCGGACAAATAAGCCCCGTCCTGCCCGGTCACTCCGGTGATCAGCGCTCGCTTGCGGCTCATAATCTCTTCCTTGTTCGTTTCTTGAGGCCTCTGGTGAGATCGTCGACGGGACTCCAAGGGCCCGTCTTGGCATTCGAATTCATCGGCGCCTTCACAGAGGAAATTGCCAGAGCCATGTCTTGCGTCGTGACTGCGGCTCACTCATTCATTGCGATACACAGAGCGTCAGACAGTCCGGGCCCTCCGGCGGTTCCGTGCGCTCGAAGCTGAATTCGGTATCTCTACAATGCAACTTGAGCGGGATAGAACCCAAAGATCACAGCCTTAACAGGTTTTTAACAACTATAAATTGCGTATTGCGATTTCTGCTCGCTGAACGTATTGGAATGACATGGCCAGGCCGGAACGCCGCTTATGGGTCGCCGCATGGCCGGGCGGTGAGCTTCGAGAAAACGACTCTGTAAGAACAGGCAAACCTATCGAACCGAGCATTTTGCGACGCGCGCGAAGAACGATCTCTCATTCGCTCGCTTGCGCTTGCCGAGTGAGCGGAATTCCGAGCCGGACCGGAGTGCAGACCAGATCATTATGAACGGCGCTTTCCTGACGAAATTTCTCGAATTGTTTCTGCCAAGAAACGATCTGGTGTTCATCGCGCGCCTGCTGAAGGAGAGGGCCAGGCAGTACGCCCCGCAATATGCGCTTGCATTCGTGTTCATGTTCATCGTTTCGGGCACGACCGCTCTCAGCGCCTGGCTCATGAGGGACGTCGTCAATCTCATCTTCGTGGACCGACAAGCCGGCGCTTTGGTCTGGCTGCCGGCGATCGTTATCGGGGTGTTCACCGCAAAGGGCGTCTCCTCTTACTTTCAGGAAGTCCTGCTTGCCCGTGCTGGCAACAGTATGGTCGCCGCGACGCAGAGGAAGATGTTCGGCCATCTGCTCCATCAGGATCTCGACTTCTTTCATCGGCACCAGTCGAATGATCTGATTACAAGGCTGACGCTCAATGCTCAGGCGACCCGGGAGGCCGTCAATCTGCTCGCCACAAGTCTCGGCCGCGATCTGGTGACGTTGATCGGTCTGGTCGGCGTGATGGTGCTTCAGCAGCCGGTCATGTTCGCAATCTGCGCGCTTGGCGTGCCCATAGGCATACTCGTACAGAAAAAGCTGGTGACGCGCGTCCGCAAAGTCGCCCAGAACGAGGTGATGTCATTCGGGAATATCGTGCGGACCATGCGCGAGACCGCACAGGGCATTCGCGTGGTCAAAGCCTTCACGCTCGAACCCGAAATGGAAGACCGCATGGACGCCTCCATCAGAGCCGTGGAGCGGGTCAGCAACAAGTTGGTTGCCGTCAATGCCGGCGTGAACCCGCTGGTCGACATGCTTGGCGGGTTCGCCGTCGCCGGTGTCATCTTCTATGCCGGATGGCGCAGCCTCACCTATAATGAGACGCCGGGCGAATTCTTCTCCTTCGTGACCGCATTGCTGATGGCTTATGAACCGGCGCGGCGTCTGGCGCGGCTTCAGGTGCGTCTGGGCCAGGCCTGCATCGGCGTGCAGATGATGTACGAGCTCATCGACGCAGTGCCGGCCTTGACCGACCGGCCGGGCGCGGCTCCGCTCGAAGTTTCAAAGGGCGAGATTCGTTTTGATGATGTCACATTCGGGTATCAAGCGGGCGCTCCGGTACTGAAATCCCTCTCCCTGTCGTTCGAACCCGGAAAGACGACGGCGCTTGTCGGACTTTCGGGAGCCGGCAAGAGCACCATCATCAGTCTGATCCTCCGCTTTTGGGATCCTGACTTCGGATCGATCCGCATCGACGGTCAGGATATTGGCGGGGTCACGATCAGTTCGCTTCGCTCCAGCACGGCGGTGGTCAACCAGGATGTGTTTCTGTTCGAGGGCTCGATCCGCGAAAACATCGCCGCTGGCATTCCGAACGCGAGCGAGGAGGCCGTTATCGCGGCGGCGAAAGCCGCCTATGCGCATCATTTCATTCTCTCTCTGCCGGACGGATACGACACGCAGGTCGGCGAACTTGGAGGGCGGCTTTCCGGTGGTCAGCGCCAGCGCATCTCCCTGGCGCGGGCGTTTCTGAAGAAAGCGCCGATTATTCTGCTCGACGAGCCGACCTCGGCCTTGGACAGCGAGTCGGAACAGGCCATTCAGCGCGCGCTCCGTCAACTGACGGAAGGCCGGACAACAATCGTCATAGCCCATCGCCTGGCGACGGTGCTCAATGCCGACCGGATCCATGTCATTGACGATGGCCAGCTCGCCGAAAGCGGGACGCATTGGGACCTGCTATCGTCCGGCGGAGTCTATTCGCGACTTTACGAGATCCAATACGCCCCCGGCGAGAAAGAGGCCGTTTGATACCGAGCGAAATCGGCGACGGATGTGCTGGCCGAATCGACCGAGAAGCGCTTGGCGCGGGTGGTAAGCCGATGCGCGTTCAGCCATCAAATTATCGGCGCAGGATCAGCTTTGGCCGAAACGGGATTGCCATACCCGCGTCATTGTGAGGAGGCGAAGCCGACGAAGCAATCCATTCACTTTTCGGCACCGGCAGCTCGTGGATTGCCACGCGGCCTTCGGCCGCCCGCAATGACGGAGACGGCTCTTTATTTCCGATTTATCCGATCCCGCTCTGGCCGCACGGGCACTGATCTTAGCCTCTGCCGATGGTTCTGCGCAGGCGCACGGCAGCCAGCAGAAAGCCGATCAGGCCGCTAGCGCCGACGATCAGCCAGAAATCAGGGAGATCGCGCTCGGCAATCGTTTCGGGCGACAAGCCGGTCATGTGGAAAGCGGCAAACATGCCGGCGATCAGCGCGATGAGAATGATGCCCGTCGGCAGGATCGGCGCCCGGAAGGCGCGGCCGAATGAGACGGCGCCGCGCCTGCGCAGCGATGCGGCAGCCGACTGCCAGCCAAGGACAAACCCCAGACCGATGCCGATCGCCAGATTTTGCTCGGGGATCAGACCCAGCTTGACCCCGAGCATGATGCCGCCGATCAGACCGGCCGCCGTCATCGGAAGAGACCAGAATGCCGCGCGCAGCGCCGTCCCCCAGCTGGCTTGCTTCACCGGGTGACTTGGCGCATAGGCTGCCGCGGGGGTTTCGCCGCGGGGCTCGGCGCGCAAGACGATCGGCTCGTCCTGAATGTTGCGGGGCACGATGGCAGCCCGCGCTGCCGGACTCCTGCCCAGACGGCTCACCGCCTCGGCCTCTTCCTGCTGCCGGACCATGTCAGGATCCATGCGCCCTCCTCGTCATCGCTCTGCCGGCAGCCGCTCTTCGTTTCCCCTAAAGCCTCTCAACGCATCCGGCGCTCGACGCGGCGACGGCGCGGAGCCGTCAGCTAGCTCGTTTTCCGTGCCGCCTCTCCGGTCTTCTCGACGCCCCGCTCCTTCAGCGCATCGCTGATCTCGTCGAGAATGGCCGGGTCGTCGATCGTCGCCGGCGTCTTATAGGCTTCGCCATCGGCAATCTGGCGCATCGTGCCGCGCAGGATCTTGCCCGAGCGGGTTTTCGGCAGGCGCTGGATCGTGAGCGCGAGCTTGAACGCGGCAACCGGACCGATCTCATCGCGCACTTTCTGGATGATCTCCTTCTCGATCTCCGCGGAGGCCTTGTCGACGCCGGATTTCAACACGATGAAGCCGGCCGGAACCTGCCCCTTCAGCGGATCCGCGATCCCGATCACGGCGCATTCGGCGACGTCGGGATGGCTGGCAACGACCTCCTCCAAAGCGCCGGTCGACAGCCGGTGGCCGGCGACATTGATGATATCGTCCGTACGCGCCATAACGAAGACATAGCCATCCTCGTCGATATAGCCGGCATCGGCGGTTTTGTAATAGCCGGGGTGATCCATCAGATAGCTGTCACGGAAGCGCTTATCATTCTCCCAGAGGGTCGGCAGGCAACCGGGCGGCAGGGGCAGGCGGATCGCAAGAGAGCCGTTCTGGCCGCGCGGGGCTTGGTTGTTGTTCTCGTCCAGCACCTGCAGATCGTAGCCGGGCATGGGCACCGTCGGTGAGCCATACTTCACCGGCAGCGTCCCGAGCCCGACAGGATTGCCGCAGATCGCCCAGCTCGTCTCAGTCTGCCACCAATGATCGATCACCGGAACCTTCAGGAGATCCTCGGCCCATTTCACCGTATCCGGATCGGCGCGCTCGCCGGCCAGGAACAGGGTGCGGAAATGCGACAGATCATAGTCTTTCAGAAACTCGCCCTTGGGGTCTTCCTTCTTGATCGCCCGGAATGCCGTGGGCGCGGTGAAGAGCGCAGCCACCTTATGCTCGGAAATGACACGCCAGAAGGCGCCGGCATCGGGCGTGCCGACGGGCTTGCCTTCGTAAAGGATTGTCGTGGCGCCGTGCAGGAGCGGTGCATAGACGATGTAGGAATGGCCGACCACCCAGCCGACATCGGACGCCGCCCAGAACACCTCGCCGGGATCGACGCCGTAATGGTTCTTCATCGTCCATTTCAGCGCCACCATATGACCGCCATTGTCGCGAACGACGCCTTTCGGCTGGCCGGTGGTGCCCGAGGTGTAAAGGATGTAGAGCGGATCGGTTGCCGCGAGGATCGCCGCATCGGCGCGATTGCCGCGCGCCTTCGCGTCGTTGGACAGCGTGGCCCAATCATGATCCCGGCCGGGGATCAGGCTGGCGTGTTCTTCAGGACGCTGAAGAATGATGCAGGTCGAGGGCTTATGACTTGCCTGATCGATCGCGGCATCGAGGAGCGGCTTATATTTGACGACACGGCCCGGCTCGAGACCGCAGGACGCCGAAAGCATCAGCTTCGGCTTTGCATCATCGATGCGCGTTGCAAGCTCGTTCGCCGCGAAGCCGCCGAACACCACGGAATGGATTGCGCCGAGCCGGGCGCAGGCCAGCATTCCGATGACCGCTTCCGGGATCATCGGCATATAGAGGATGACGCGGTCGCCCTTGCGCACGCCCTTGTCGCGCAGAACGGCGGCAAAGGCGGAGACGTCGTCGAGCAGTTCGGCATAGGTGAAGCTGCGCGTCTGGCTGGTCATCGGACTGTCGTAGATTAGCGCCGGCTGATCGGCGCGGCCACCGCTGACGACATGCCGGTCGAGACAATTGAAAGCGGTATTGCAGAGCCCGCCCGTGAACCAGCGGCCATACTGCCCTTGCGTTTCGTCGAAAATCTTTTCGGGAGACTTTACCCAGTCGATATCGGATGCCGCCTCCTCCCAGAACGCGATCGGGTCGCGCTTCCAGGATTCATAGACCTCGAAGTAGCGGCTCATCCTCTCCTCCCTGATTCTTGACAGCTTGGCTATGGGACCTGTCTATCGCAAAGACCCTATATCTTGTGGTCCGGGCGCGAGCGGGCAGCAACGATGACCCGCGGCATAGTGCAGACCGGGACATAGGCTGACAAGCTATTCTTTCGGTTGGCGTCGAGGGGCATTCTCGCACGCCGCGCTTGTGGCATAATAGGGCGTCAGCTCCGGGGAGAAAACAACCATGAAGGACAATCCGTACGCCTTCGGTCTGGACAAGAATCCGGCAAATTTCCAGCCAATGAGCCCGTTAAGCTTTCTTGCGAGAACGGCACAAATCTTTCCGGATTACCCCGCGGTCGTCCATGGCGCTCAGCGCTTTTCCTATGCAGAATATTACGCACGCGCCCGGCGGCTTGCCTCGGCTTTGGCGCAGGCAGGGGTGGGAACGGGCGACACGGTCTCGGTGATGCTGGCCAACACGCCGCCGATGCTCGAGGCGCATTACGGCGTGCCGATGACCGGCGCGGTGCTGCACTCCATCAATACCCGGCTGGATGCCGCAATCATCGCCTTCATGCTCGACCATGCGGAGACCAAGGTCGTCATCACCGACACCGAATTCGCGCCGGCGATGAGGGAGGCGCTCGGCAAGGCGCAGGTCAAGCCGCTGCTGATCGAATATGCCGATCCGACATTTGAGGGCGGCGAACGGCTCGGCGGGCAGGACTACGAGGAATTTATCGCGGTCGGCGATGCGGATTTCGCCTGGACGCTGCCGGCCGACGAATGGGATGCGATCGCCCTCAACTATACATCCGGCACCACCGGCAATCCGAAGGGCGTCGTCTATCACCATCGCGGCGCCTATTTGCTGGCGCTCGGCAATATTCTGGCGGGCAGCATCGGCAAGCACCCCGTCTATCTGTGGACGCTGCCGATGTTCCATTGCAATGGCTGGTGCTTTCCCTGGACGGTGCCGGTCGTTGCGGGAACCAATATCTGCCTGCGCTATGTCCGGGCCGGAGCGATCTGGAACGCGCTCGCCGACGACGGCGTGACCCATCTTTGCGGGGCGCCCATCGTCATGGCGACCATTCTGAACGCCTCGCCGGAGGAAAAGCGCGAGCTCGGCAAACAGGTGCAGTTCCTGACCGCGGCCGCTCCGCCTCCCGAAGCCGTGCTGGCGGCGATGAACGAGGCAGGGTTCGACGTCGTCCACGTCTACGGGCTGACCGAGACCTATGGTCCCGCCGTCGTTAATGAATGGAAAAGCGAATGGGATACGCTCGACGGCGATCGGCGCGCCGCGAAGAAGGCGCGTCAGGGCGTGCGCTATGTTCCGCTTGAGGATCTTGCCGTGATGAATCCGGAGACGATGGAGGCGGTCCCCGACGATGGGCAGACGCTGGGCGAGGTCATGTTCCGCGGCAATGTCGTGATGAAAGGCTATCTGAAGAACCGGCACGCGACCGAGGAGGCCTTTGCCGGCGGCTGGTTCCATTCCGGCGATCTCGGCGTCATGCATCCCGATGGCTACATCCAGCTTAAGGACCGCTCGAAAGACATCATTATCTCCGGCGGCGAGAATATTTCCTCAATCGAGGTCGAGGACGTGCTCTACAAGCATCCGGCCGTGCAGGCGGTCGCCGTGGTGGCAAAGGCCGACGACCGCTGGGGCGAAACGCCTTGCGCCTTCATCGAGCTCAAACCCGGCGCCTCGGCGACGGCTGAGGTGCTGATCGCCTATTGCCGCGAGCATCTGGCTCACTACAAGGCGCCCCGCCATATTCACTTCGTCGAACTCCCAAAGACATCAACGGGGAAAATTCAGAAATTCAAGCTTCGTGAAATGGCCGCTCGCTTATGATGGCCGGCGCGGCAGGCCGTGAGGCCAGGCTAGAGGTAACGGATGAAAGAGGATCGTAATCAGCGGCTCAGAGCCGCGCTCGCGCAACTCAAACAGGAGCATCGTGATCTCGATACCGCGATCGCCAGCCTGGAGCAGAATGGCACCACCGACCATCTTCAGATCAAGCGTCTGAAAAAGAAAAAACTCCAGCTTAAGGACGAGATCGCGCGGGTCGAAGACGAGCTCTTTCCGGATATCATCGCCTGATCCTCATTCGGACGCCTATTGCCGTCCGCCCGCGCTTCGTTTAAGTGCGGCCTCAAACACCACCCGAAATGGCAGAGACAGGATATGACTGAGCAACCCGCCGTCGGCATCATCATGGGAAGTCAGAGCGACTGGCCGACCATGCGGAACGCGGCCGAAGCGCTGGACGAGCTGGGCGTCGAATACGAGACGCGCATCGTCTCCGCGCATCGTACGCCCGAGCGGCTCTACGCCTATGCCAAGGACGCCGAAGGGCGCGGGCTGAAAGTGATCATTGCCGGCGCGGGCGGGGCGGCGCATTTGCCCGGCATGACCGCTTCGCTGACGCGCCTGCCCGTCTTGGGCGTGCCGATCGAAACGCGTTCGCTGTCGGGCAAGGACAGCCTGCTCTCGATCGTGCAGATGCCGGCGGGCATTCCGGTCGGGACCCTGGCGATCGGCGAAGCGGGCGCATTCAATGCCGGGCTGCTCGCAGCGCAGATCCTGGCGCTCGGCGATCCGGCCCTGGCGGCGCGCATTGCGGCTTGGCGGCAGGCGCGCACGGATGCGGTTGCGGAAAGTCCGGATGATGAGGGATGAGCAGCTAGCGCCCGGAGCCGTGATCGGCATTGTCGGCGGCGGACAGCTCGGGCGCATGCTCGCCCAGGCCGCGGCGAAGCTCGGCTTGCGGGCCAGCATTTTTTCGCCGGAGGCGGACAGTCCGGCTTTCGATGTCGCGGCGTTCCGGCATTGCGCTGCCTATGACGATGCGGCCGCGCTTGAGCGTTTTGCCGAGGAGGCGGACGCCGTTACCTTCGAGTTCGAGAACATCCCGGCAGACGCTCTCGCCATCATCGAGCGGCGCAGCCGGCTTGCCCCGCCGCGGCGGGCGCTGGAGGTGGCGCAGGACCGGCTGGAAGAGCGGCGTTTTCTGACCTCTCTGGCCCTGCCTTGTGCGCCTTACGAAGAGGTCGGAAGCGGAGCGCGGCTCGCCGCCGCGTGCCAGCGGCTTTGGACGGAGCTGCCGGTCGCCGCGCTTTACCTGAAGAAGACGCGTCTCGGCTATGATGGCAAAGGCCAGATGAAGATCGAGGCCAGCTCCGGCGTGGGCGATGCCGAAACATGGCTGGGCGATGAGCCGGGTCTGCTTGAGCGTGAGATCGATTTTCGCCTCGAATTATCGGTGCTCAGCGTCCGTGATCGCCAGGGCCGGACGGCGTTCTACGATCTGCCCCACAATATTCATCGCGGTGGCATTTTGCGGGAAAGCCTTGTCCCGGCGCCGGTGCCGGCTGGGATCGCCGAGACTGCCCGCGACTATGCCCGGCAGATTGCGGACGCGCTCGACTATGTCGGCGTCTCGGCCATCGAGATGTTCGCCGCCGGCGAGGGGCTGCTGATCAACGAGATCGCCCCGCGCGTTCACAATAGCGGGCATTGGACGCGCGATGCCTGCGCCATCAGCCAGTTCGAAAACCACATCCGCGCGGTGGCCGGCTGGCCCCTCGGCTCGACGCAGCGGCACTCCGACGCAAGGATGGTCAACCTGCTCGGCGCGGAAGCTGACGATTGGCGCGCCTTGCTGGAGGAGCATCCGGACCGTTCACTGACGCTTTACGGCAAGCGGGAAGCGCGCCCGGGCCGGAAGATGGGCCATTACACGGACATCTCACCGAAAGGCTGAGCTTCGGGTGGGCTTGGAGGCGAATGCCGGATTGGGTTAGCCAAGCGGTTCCAGGCCAAGCTGCTCGCCCTTAAGCGCGCCGCGGAAGGCATCGAACGCTTCCCGCGTCATGGCGGCTCCTCCCGCGCTCTATCTATGCAGATATGCATGGAGGCTATGCACAAAGCCCCATTGCGCGATGCAATATGAGCGATCATCTTGCATTGCACACAAGGCTACTTCCTCCCTCCCTATAGGCCTTATGTTCTAACGCCAGCGACTTTTCGCTGGCGTTTTTTTTTCACCCTGCTCTTCGGCAGCGAGCCTGCCCGCGCAGATCAACAAACGCCGGGAGTCTTGCCAGGGCGCGGCTGTGCTACGCCTTCACCAATTGCAGCGCGCTTCGGTCGAAGATCCGCAGCACCCGGCAAAGATCATGCCCGCGCTTGAGAATGAGCCCGGTCGCAGCAATGACGCTATAAGCGCCCTGCCTCCTTGCCAATCGGGGATTTTTCTCGATCCGGTAAAGCGGCACCTCGGCCGTTCGGCGGAAGACGGAGAAGACGGCGCGATCGCGCAGCATATCAATGGCGTAGTCGCGCCATTCGCCATCGGCGACCCTCCTCCCATAAACGGAGAGGATTTGATCGAGTTCGCGCCGATTGAATGTAATGATCGGTGACCGCCCTCGCGGCATCGTATAGCCCGGCTGGATCAAACCCTCTCCAGCAGGGCGCAAGACTATGGGCTCTATATCGGTCATCGCGCCTCCCATCAGTTCATTTTACATCATCCAAATTGGCGGCCGAAAGATCAAGCCCCGAATGCCCTTAGAGCACCTCAGAAAAAATCCTTCAACCGCAGCCGCTTGCGGATATTCCCTCATATCGGAGCGCAGGCCGCTTCCCTTTTAGGTTGCGACATCGGCTTACAACAATCACGAAACTGCCTCAGTTTGCCCTTTGAGATGCCTTATTGCTCCGTAGGATGAAAAGCGTCGTTTGGGCCCTGGCCTTCACTTGAAGCACTGCTACGCCCGCCCCCCGGGACGCTTGCTTAGGTCAAGGTTTGAGATGACAGTGTTCCCCAAAAGTGTGACCCCTTAGCGAGCCATTTATTTGGCTCGCTTTTTTCGTCTGTCAGCCATTGGTGACGGTCATGACCGATCGAACGCCGACGATCGCCCGGCACCGCGCCGCCAGCCCCTCAGCCATTTGCGACGCCAATCCGGCAAAACGCAGCTCGACCGACATCTCCTCACCAAGGCCGTGCTCGGTCGAGGCATGGATGCGGTAAGGCGTCAGTCCAAGCTTGGCGAAGGGATTGAGCAGGCGAGGAAGCAGCTCGGAGCCGGTCTCGCCGGTGACGAAGAAATAGGTTCGCGCCGCGCTTTCCTGGGCGTGGGGCGCGGCCGGCGCCATGGCGCGCGGCACTGGACATGCTGTCATGGGAATAGCCCTTGCAGATCAGTTTGAACGAATAGGAGGATCTCCCGGCACCCTTAGGCTGCCGGGCGGCTAATTCGCTTATCTCTGATCGTTGCGGGCATTGAATGCATGACGGCCCTTAATTAGCGAGGCTGGCGCGGCTCCGCAAGCCCGGAATGGCGCCCGAAGCGGGCCTAATTTCCCAAAAAAGCAACAAACTGCCATGATAGGCAGGACCGCTCGTCGGAACAACGGCCCGGTCTTCTCGTTCCCTAGTGGAGCGACTCTAACATTTGCTTCCCACGCTTGACGCTTTCGATGATCCGATCTGGATCGGCTGTCCAGGCGAAGGGTTTCGGCTCGGCATTG
>Ga0315553_10002118_pt1 | contig 16086 bp, 13 predicted proteins | sample SalMarSW160140MG_FD_203099 | JGI IMG/M metagenome (GOLD analysis project Ga0315553, IMG submission 203099) | Salt marsh sediment microbial communities from the Plum Island Ecosystem LTER, Massachusetts, United States - Salt Marsh Sediment SW1601-40 ... | reverse complement strand
CCGACGGCGATCAGGGTGGTCACGAGCCCAGGTCCAGCAGCTGCACGGAGATCGCGTGGGGCATCGCGCGCAGCGACTCGACCACCTTCTGCGACGGCGCGGGGTTCACGTTCACCAGCATCGCGGCCTCGCCGCGCTGGGGCTGGAGCGCCAGCTGCATGCGCGAGATGTTGATCCCGGCCGCGCCGAGCAGGGTGCCGACCGTGCCGACGACGCCGGGCTGGTCGCGGTTCTGGATGAAGAGCGTGGGACCCTGGGGAATCGCCTCGAGCATGAAGTCATCGATGCGCACGATGCGCGGCTGGCCGCCCTCGAACACGGCGCCGACGATCAGCCGGTTCGCGCAGCCCGTCACCCGCGTCGCGATCGCGCTGGCGAAGTCGCCGGCCCGGCTGGCCTTCGACTCGATCACCTTGATCCCGTGCTCCCGGGCGATGATCGGCGCGTTCACCATGTTCACCGAGTCGGTGACCGGCTCGAGCAGGCCCTTCAGCACGGTAACCGTGATCGGCGCCACGTCGAGCTCGGCCGCGGCGCCGCTGTACTCGATCTCGATCTGCTCGATCGAGCCCTTGCACAGCTGGCCCTGGAAGCGTCCCAGCTTCTCGCCCAGTACCAGGTAGGGGCGGATCCGCGTCGCCTGCTCCTTCGAGATCGAGGGCACGTTGACGGCATTGTTGATCAAGCCCGAGAGCAGATAGTCGCGCACCTGCTCGGCCACGGCGATCGCCACGTTGACTTGCGCCTGCTCGGTCGACGCCCCGAGGTGGGGCGTGCAGATCACGCGCGGGTGGGCGATCAGGGGATATCCGGCGGGCGGCGGCTCCTGCTCGAACACGTCGAGCGCGGCGCCCGCCACCTGGCCGGCGTCGAGCGCCTCGAGCAGCGCCGCCTCGTCCACGATCCCGCCGCGCGCCGCGTTCACCAGCAGCACACCGCGCTTCACCTTGGTGAAGGCGCTGCGCCCGAGCAGGCCCTTCGTGTCGGGCGTGCGCGGGACGTGCACGCTGATCGCGTCGGCGCGCGCGAGCAGCGAGTCGAAGCCGACCAGCTCCACGTCCAGCTTTCCGCCTGCCTCGGCCGACAGGAACGGGTCGTAGGCCACGACGTGCATCCCGAGCCCGCGCGCCCGCTGGGCCACGATCCGGCCGATGTTGCCGAGCCCGATCACGCCGAGGGTGCGGCGGTAGAGCTCTGTCCCGACGAAGCTCTTCTTGTCCCACTTCCCCGCCTTCATCGAGGCGGTGGCCTGCGGGATGTGGCGCGCGAGCGAGACCAGCAGCGCGATCGCGTGCTCGGCCGTGGTCACCGTGTTGCCGCCCGGGGTGTTCATCACGACGATGCCGCGCGCACTGGCCGCTCCGACGTCGACGTTGTCCACGCCGATCCCGGCGCGGCCCACCACCGCGAGCTGCTTCGCCGCCGCGATCAGCTCGGCGGTCACCTGGGTCCCGCTGCGGATGATCAGCGCGTCCGCATCGGCGATCGCTTCGGCGAGCGCCGCGGGCTCGAGTCCCGGGGAATCCACCACCTCGATGCCCGGGGCGCCTTCGAGGATCTCGAGGCCCTGGGGCGCGAGGGAATCCGTCACGAGAACTTTGGGCACTCGCGTATCTCCTCGTTCCTCTTCGGGGGTCTAGTCGCGCAGCAGCTCAGTGGCGGTGCGAGCGCCCTCACCCAGCTCGTGGACGCAGCCGGGCTCCCCCAGCGCCATCTCCACGGTGGCGATGCAGTCGATCGACAGACGTCGCTTCAACATCGGTGACTTGGGCTCCCGTGGCGGGCACGGTGGGTACGGGGCGGGGGCTCGGGCCGCGCCAGCGGGCGTGGGCAGCAGCCCGGCAGCGGTCCCTCGGCGGTAAAAACGCGCGAAAAGTCGCGAGTTTTACGGAGGGCCGGGTGGGTGTCAACGCAGCGCGGCAAGCGCGCGCGCCCAGGGTACCCTGCGCGCGATGCACGCTCTTCCCGACCCGCTGACGATCGAGCCGCGCGGCCCCCTCGACGCGCGCGTGCGGGTGCCCGGCTCGAAGAGCGTCACGAATCGCGCGCTGCTGGTCGCGGCCCTGGCCCGCGGTCGGAGCGAGCTGTCCGGCGCCCTCGCGAGCGACGACACCCGCGTGATGGTCGAGTCGCTGGCCGCGCTCGGCTGCCGGATGGAGCCGGTGCCGGAGGGCTGGCGGGTCGAGGGCGTCGACGGGCGGCTGCGCGCTCCCGCCGCGCCGCTCTACACCGGGAACTCGGGCACGACGGCCCGCTTCCTGACCGCCGCCGCCTGCCTGGCCGACGGACCGGTCGTGATCGACGGCGGCCCCCGCATGCGCGAGCGACCGATCGACGACCTGGTGCGCGCCCTCGAGAAGCTGGGCGCCTCCTGCCGGATCGAGGGAAGGGGCGGGTGCCCGCCCGTGCGCGTCGCGGGCGGTGGCCTGCGCGGCGGCGAGGCGGTGATCGACGCCCGGCGCTCGAGCCAGTACGTCTCGGCGGTCCTGCTCTCGGCTCCCTACGCCAGCGCAGACGTGACGCTCCGCTTCGAGGGCGGCGAGCTCGTGTCGCGGCCCTACGTCGACCTCACCCTCGACGTGATGCGCGCCTTCGGCGCCGACGCCGGCTGGCGCGACGCGGGGACGCTCCACGTCGCCGCCTCCGCGCACTACCGCGGCCGGCACTACGCGATCGAGGCCGACGCGTCCTCGGCCGCCTATCCCTTCTGCGCCGCCGCGATCGCGGGAGGTCGGGTCCGGGTGGAAGGCTTCGACCCGGCCACGCGCCAGCCCGACGCGGGCCTGCTCGATCTGCTCGCGCGCATGGGCTGCCGCGTCACCCGCGGCGCGGACTGGGCCCAGGTGGAGGGCCCCTCCGGCGCGCTCACCGGCATCGACGTCGACATGAACGCGTTACCCGACGCGGTGCTGGCGCTGGCGGTCGTGGCCTCGTTCGCCGACGGCCCGACGCGGATCCGCAACGTCGCCAACCTCCGCATCAAGGAGACCGACCGCCTCGCCGCCCTGGAGACCGAGCTGCGCAAGCTGGGGGCCGACGCCCGCGCCGATGCCGACTCGCTCGAGATCCGGCCCGGACCGCCGCGTCCGGCCGAGATCGACACCTACGACGACCACCGGATGGCGATGGCCTTCGCACTCGCCGGCCTGCGCCAGCCGGGCATCCGGATCCGCGACCCGGGATGCGTGTCGAAGACCTGGCCCGACTACTTCGCCATGCTCGCGGCGCTGTAGCCCGCCAGCCCGGAGCCTTCGCCCGGTATCGCCGCGCTGCGCCCGAGCTCGGCCCGCTTGCCTAGCCCGGCTCGTTCGGCGGTGGCTTGGTCGCCAGCGCGATGCCCTTCGCCCCGGCCTGCTGGGCGACGTCGAGGATGTTCACGGCCTGGCCGAGCAGGACCTGCCGGTCGCCGCGCAACACGACGATCTTGTCGCGGGACGACTCGAGGGCCGCCTTGAGAGCAGCGAAGAGCTCGCCCTCGCTGACCGCGACCGCGTTCACGGCGATCGCGCCGTCCGGAGTGACCTCGACGGTCACGCCTTCGGGCGTGGTCTCGCTCACTTCGGCGCCGGGCAGGTCGATGTTCTTGCCCTGGTTCGCGACGACCGACGTCGTGACCATGAAGATCACCAGCAGCACGAGGAAGACGTCGGTGAGCGGGGTGATGTTGATCTCCGCGACGACGCCGTCGTCCGGAGTGTCCTCGTCAGCGGGCCGGAACGAAGCCACTGGCCACCCCCTCACCCGCCGTCGCGCCACCGTCGCGGGACGCCGAGGTATCCAGGAACAGGAGCGCCTGCACGAAGCGCTCGCAGGACCGCGCGAAAGAGGCGGAGATCGCCCCCAGCCGCGTCGTCAGGTAGTTGAAGCAGGCGAGCGCGATGATCGCGACGGCGAGACCGGCCGCAGTGGCGATCAGCGCCTCGGAGATTCCCGAGGCCACCACCTCGAAGCCGCCCGCCCCGTGCTCGGCCATGTCGGCGAAGGCGCGGATGATTCCGACCACGGTGCCCAGCAGGCCCACGTAGGGTGCCAGCGATCCCACCGTGCCGATCACCCACAGGCCGCGCTTCAGCTCGTAGGCGGCCTCCTGGCGCGACGTCGACAGCACGCGCTCGAGGTCCTCGAGCGGCACGTTCCGCCAGCGCATCGCCTCGAGGAAGACCTTCGCGATCGGCTGCGACGAGCCCTGGCAGAGCTGGCGCGCGGCGTCCAGGTCGCGGCGCACCAGGGCCTCGATCGTCCCTTTGGTCAGCGCGCGCGTGGCATTGCCCAGGCCGCGGAAGCGCCACAGGCGCTCGAAGAAGATGGCCACCACCAGCACCGAACCGAAGAGGAGCGGATAGGTGGTGATCCACCCCTGCTGGAACAGCTGCAGGAAGGTATGCGAGTTCAACGGATCTCCTCCGAGGAGGTCGCTGCCGCGCTCCGACCGCAGCGGCGACGCTACCCCTTTTCTCTTTCGCGTCGGTGGTTTATCACAAGATCGCGATCGGAGCCCGTAACTGCGTACCGGTTTGACACCCCGTGGGCCCCGCCGTAGATTCGCCCGTCACGGGCGCACCGAGCGGATTCTTCGTCGCGTCGCGCCCTTCACCTGAGCCGCGCGCTCGCGCTGCGATCCGGGGATCGGAGAACCCCGGAAAGCGAAGATCCCGAGGGCCACCGAAGGACCGACGGGGGTCCAGATGTCGAGGGGTCGAAATCGGCGCAGGCCTTGTGCAGGGAACGCGCAGCCCACGTGCAGCGGCTTTCGGATAGCCTCCCGGTGCACCCCGGCCGCGTGACCTGTCGTGCCGAGGATGGCACCTATAGAAGCTCCCCCCCGATCGTCCCCACCACCGCCATGAACGACCAGCCCTTGATCCGAGGAAGGCGCCATCGGCGCCATGGCCAGCGGCACACCCGCCCGCTGGAGGACGCGCTCGCGCGCTCGGCCGCGGGAGCCGGTGATGTCGCCTATCCCGGCTACGCGGATCCCGAGGACGGGGCCCGGACGCGCACCTTCCTGACCGGATCGCTGCTGCTGCACGGCGCCGGCTTCGCCCTGCTCCTGCTGCTGGCCAGCCTGGCACCGGTGATCGACGAGCAGATCATCCCGGTGCAGATCCTCCACGAGGAGCCTCCGCCGCCTCCGCCCGAGCCGATGGCCGCTCCCAAGGCGCTGGCCCAGCGCCGCAACCTGCCCTTCGCGCCCGCCGTCCAGGCGATCCAACCCCAGATCGTGAATCCGCGCATCATCGCCGACGCCGCCCCGGCGGTCGCGGCGGAGGCGCTGGAGATGGACGCCGTCGGCTCCTCGAGCGCCCCGACCGAGATCCACCAGCGGAGCCTGGTCGTCGACCGCGTGTCGGTGGTCAACTCGGCGGTGCGGGCGCGCGTCTCGGACGTCGACGTCGCGCAGGCCATCGGCCCCGTCGTGCGCGGCCCGACCCGGATCGACGCGCCGGTGGGTCCCTCGGTGGGTCCGCGCCGCGTGGAGGCCGCCGCGGTCGGCACCACCATGGGCACCGCTCCGCTGCAGATCGGATCCGGCAACGGCAGCTCGGTGCGCGACGGCGTGCTCTCCGACCGCGACGTGGTCGGCTCGCCCGAGGGAGCGCTGATCGTCTCCGTGGACACGACGATCGGCGAAGGCCCGCTGGCGGGGACGGCAACCGAAGGCAGCGGTCGCGGTACCGAGACCGTGAGCAAGGCCACTTGCTTCCAGCGCCCCGAGGTGCGCAGCTACCTCGACGAGGTGCACACGCGCACGCTCCAGCGCTGGGTGCTCCCGCCCGGCGTCGACGCCGGGCGCAAGGTCACGCTGCGCTTCCACATCGACGTGGCCGGCTCGGCCACGAAGGTCGCGATCGTCCGGGCGGAGGACAACGCACTCGGCGCCAGCGCCATCGACGCCCTGCGCGCCGCCGCGCCGTTCCCGCCCATGCCCGAGGCCGCGCGCTGCCTCGCGAGCGTGCCGATCATCGGTACGTTCAGCAATCCCGTCGGTGGTTAGCTTCTCCGCCCGCACACTCGCTCTCGCCGCGATCGGGTTCGGGCTCGGACTGGCCGGGGCCGCGCACGCGGAGAGCCGCTGCTCACCCGTCGAGCTCTTCTACGACGAGAACGAGCAGGTCGCGGAGAGCCGCAAGGACACGAACCAGGACTGCCGCCACGACGAGTTCGTCTACTACGTGGGGGGCGTCGCCGAGCGCGCCGAGCGCGACACCGACTTCGACGACCGGATCGACGTCTGGATCTACTTCGAGGAGGACGGCAAGACCCCCGCCCGCCAGGACCAGGACACCAACGGCGACGGGAAGAAGGACCGGTGGATCACCCATCGCAACGGGAAGCCGAGTCTCCAGCTCGACGACTCGAACGGCGATGGCACGGCCGACAAGACCCTCCGCTACGTCGACGGAGTTCCGGAGAAGCTGGAGGAGGACACCAACTTCGATGGACAGACCGACCGCTGGACCACCTACGAGGAGGGACACGTGGCCTCGGTCGAGATCGACTCCGACCACGACGGGGTCGTGAACGCCAGCGCACACTTCGGACCCGACGGCGAGAAGGTCTCCGAGGAGCAGGACACGAACGGGGATGGCACCTACGACGTGGCCATCTTCTACGAGAAGGGCGTACGCGTCCGCGTCGAGGAGGACACGGACCAGAACGGGTCGAAGGACGTCGTCACCTACTTCGCCGACGACGGCGAGACGATCGTGCGCCGTGAAGCGGACACCACGGGCGACGGGCGCTTCGACAGCGTCGCGCGCTTCGAGAACGGCCGGGAGGTCCGCCAGGAGCTGGACGCCGACGGGAACGGCGCCCCCGAGCTGGTGGTGCTGCTCGACGCCCAGGGCCGCAAGGCGGAGGAGCAGATCGACGCCGACGGGGACGGTCACGTCGAGCTGCGGCGCTTCTACGAGAACGGCGTGCGTGTGCGCGAGGAGGAGGACCAGACGGGCGACGACAAGCCCGAGGTGGTCACGGACTTCGACGGGGACACGTTGCTGCGGCGGGTCGCGGACACCGACAAGGACGGCCGCCCCGACACGACCCTGGTGTTCGCCGAGGGCCGCAAGGCGACCCAGGAGGAGGACCGCGACGGCGACGGCAAGGTCGACGCCCGCTACCGCTTCGACGACCAGGAGCGCGTCGCCGAAGAGGAGCTCGACGAGGACCGGGACGGCCACTTCGAGGTGAAGGCGACCTACGTCGCGGGCGAGCTCTCGGAGCGCGCGACCACACCGCCGGGCGCCAGCGCCCCCTCCCGCCGGGAGATCTTCGAGGGCGGTCACCTCGCGCGCGTCGAGCTGGACGAGAACGGGGACGGCCACACGGACCTGTGGAACTTCTACGTCGAGGGCGAGCTGCTCGCCCGGCAGGAGCAGGACACGACCGGCGACGGCGCCGTCGACACCTGGGTCGAGCTCGATCCGAAGACCGGCAACGAGAAGGCGATGCGCCGCGACACCACGGGCGACGGCCGGCCCGACTACTGGCGCACCGGCGACGCCGCGGGACGCCCCGCCCAGACCGAGGAGGATCGCAACGGGGACGGCACCATCGACCGCCGCGTCTTCTTCGCCGAGGGCGTCGCCGACCATTTCGAGGAGGACTCGGACGGCGACGGCACCATCGACCGGCGCGGCAAGCTCGACCCCACGGGCTCGGTCGTCCGCGAAGAGGTGGATGCGAACGGCGACGGCACCTTCGAGCTCGTCACCGAGTACGCGGCCGGCGAGAAGGTGCGCGAGGAGCAGGACAGCGACGGTGACGGACGCGTCGACGCGATCACCCTCTTTGCAGGGGGCGTCATCACTTCCCAGCAGCGGGACACGAGCGGAGACGGGAAGTTCGACTCGACGATCGCATTCGCGAACGGCGTCGAGACTCGCCAGGAGCGCGACACGGACGGTGACGGGCGACCCGACGTGACCGTGACCCTCGACGCCCAGCAGCGCCCCCTGCGCGAGGAGATCGACACCAACGGGGACGCGAAACCCGACCTGGTCAAGATCTACGCCGAAGGCGTGCTCGTGCAGGAACAGAGCGATGAGGACTTCGACGGGCGGCTGGAGCTCGAGACCACCTACGAAGGCGGCGTGCGCTCCCGGTCCCAGGCCGACCTCGACGGCGATGGCACGCCGGACCTGGTCGTCGCCTACGCCTCGGGACGCAAGCAGGAGCAGCGCGAAGATCGCAACGGCGACGGCCGCGACGACGTGGTGACCACCTTCGACGAGCAGGAGCGCCCGGCGCGGGTCGAGGAGGACACGGACGGCGACGGCACCTTCGAGACCGTGACCCTCTACGAGGCGGGCGTGGTGACGCGCACCGAGAAGGACCGCAACGGCGACGGCCAGGCGGACGTGGTCGCCCTCTACCGCGACGGCCAGGTCTTCCTCCAGGAGGAGGACAGCGACTTCGACGGCCGGATGGACCGCAAGAGCTCCGCGGGTGAGGCGGGGACGCGCGTGCAGGAGGCGGACACGAGCGGCGACGGCAAAACCGACACCTGGGTCACCACCGACGCCTCCGGCGCCGTCCTGCGCAAGGACGAGGATCGCTCGGGCGACGGAAAGCCCGACCTGTCCGCGTGGTTCGAGAACGGTCGCCTGGCGCGCATCGAGCAGGACACGACCGGCAAGGGCTGCGTCGACCTCAAGCAGTGGTTCGGCCCCGACGAACAGGTGCGCGCCGAGTACCGGGATACGAAGGGCGACTGCCAGATCGACGTGTGGAGCTTCTTCGAGAACGCGCGGCTCGTCCGCCAGGGACTCGACACCCAGGGCGACGGACGTCCCGACGTGCTCAATCACCTGAACGGCGATGGCGGCGTCGTGATCCAGGAGGTGGCGAGCTCCGGCACGCAGCCGGACAAGAAGCTCTTCCTCTCCCACGACGGCGCGGTGGTGAGCCAGTGTCTGCTCAGCGACGACAAACGCGTGCTGAACACCCGGGCGCTGGTGAGCGGGGGAGAGGTGCGCGAGGTGCTGATCGACACCACGGGCGACCGCTATGCGGACACCCGCCAGGTTCTCTCCGACGGACAGCTGGTGCGACTCGACGCGGACACCGACGGCGACCACCGGCCGGACGTCGTGCAGACCTACCAGGGCGGCGCCCTCCTCTATCAGGACGAGGACGCGGACGGCGACGGCCGCGTCGACCAGCGCTTCCAGGGCGATCAGCCGATCGCCGTCCCCGACGGGACGGTGATCGAGGGCGAGTCCTTCGGGACGCTCGACTGCGGCAGCTTCGACGGCTTCTGGTGGAAGCGCTGAGCCGGTGCCGATCGTCCGTGGCGTGACCCGCGTCACGTAGCCGAGGGCTCCGGCGCGTCGATCCCACACTCGGGGTCACCGGAAGCCGAATGCGACGCATCGACGCCCGCTACGACCGCGAGCAGATCCTGGAGCAGGCCGCGCGCGCGCGCGTGCGGCGGCAGCGGCGCCGGGCGATCGCACTCTACCGCCAGGTGCTGGCGGTCGAGCGCAACAACGTCGAGATCCACGAGAAGCTCGCGCCGCTGCTGGCCGAGACGGGACAGGACTTCGATGCCTGGAACAGCTATCGCGCGATCGCCCACGCGGCGCTGCGCGAGGGGCGCGAGGACCGGGCGATCGCCGTGTTCCGGGAGGCCTCCCGGGCGGTGCCGCGCGAGATCCAGGCCTGGCAGGGGCTGGCGCGCCTGCTGATGCGTCAGCGCGAAGACCAGGCCGCGGTCGAAGTGCTGATCGAGGGCAGTCGCCAGTTTCGCGCCCAGTGGAACCGGCCCCAGGCGATCCACCTGCTGCGGCGTGCGCGCGCCATCGATCCCTGGCACTTCGAGACGGTGGTCGAGCTGGCGCGTCACCTCGGTCGCACGGACCAGGAGGCCGAGGCGCGCATGCTCCTCGACGGCCTCGCCGAGCGTTCGGGCGAGCGCCGGCTGCGGCGCGTTCGCACCGCTCAGCTCGCGGTGTCGCCGGGCCCGCGCTCCCTGCTCGCGTGGCTGCTCGCCGGGCTGCGCCGCCCGGACCGCGAGCCGGACCCGGAGCACGACGCGGCGAGCCCGCCGCTCGTCGCGCCGGTGCTGACCCTCGCCTCGACCTCGGACCTGCCGGCGAGCCGGGAGCGCGAGCGGCGCCTGCGCCGGATCCCGCCGCTGCGCGGAGAGCCTCCGGAGACGTCCGAAGAGGCGGCGGCGGCGCTGCCCTGATCGCCGACTAGCGGATCCAGCCCGGCAGGCACCCCGCCTTGCGGCAGTCCTCGGCGAGTCCGTTCTCGAGGTAGTCGCGGGCAGCCGCCTCCTGCTCCTCGAGTCCGTTGAACTCGGCGCGCAGCTCGGAGCAGTTGACGCGCTTCTTGATGCCGGCGTCGTCGCGCGTGGTGACCCAGCCGCCGCGGTTGCAGTGGCTCACGTACTGCTGGAGATACTCGCGATGGGCCTGGATCTGCTCGATCGCCTGCTCGGCGGCGCGCTTCTTCTCCTGCCAGATGTGCGCCTGCTCCGCCTGGGCCTGGTCGGCGAGCGGGTTGCGCGGAGCGGCGGGCGGCGCCGACGGGGTCTCGGCGGAGTGGACCACGCCCGACGGCTCGAAGGGCTCGGCGCCCGGACAAGTGTCCTTCTGATCGGTGAAGATCGTCTGGCCGTCGGGCGTCGTGCAGCGGAACAGCTCCGCGCCGGCCGGACTCGCGAGCAGTCCGAGCAGCGGGAGCGACCACAGCAATCGGCGCAGGTCTCTGTCTCGCATCATCCCTCCTCAGTCCCGCCAGATCTGCGGAACACCCAGTCGATCCGCGTCGCGCTCCAGCGCCGCGAGCCTCGCCTCGAGCTCGGCCTGGCGGGCGGCGAGCTCGGCGCGTTCGTCGTCGTGGAGGCTCGGATGCTCGCGGAGATAGCTCTCGAGCCGCTGCAGCGGACCGGTCACGGTTCGGAACCGGGCGCGCCACTCGTCCTCCCCCAGGCCCCCGCGCAGGTTCTCGTTGGGGCTCAGGGTGATCACGCTCGCTGCGGCGTCGACGCGATACACGAAATTGTTGAAGAAGGTGCCGCCGAGCAGCCCCACGTCCATCGCCGGGTTGACCGTGGCCGTCAGGTTCTCGACGCGAGCGCCCCCGACCTCGACGGCCTTCAGCTCGACCACCGCCCGCGGGACGACCCCCGCGGCCGTGTGCACCTCGATGTAGGGCGTGTCCGGGCGGATCCGGATCCCGAGCCGCTCGGCGTAGGCGGCGGGAATCGAGACGCCGCTCGCCCCGGTGTCGATCAGGAACGGCACGCGGATCAGATCGTTGACGGTGGCTTCGACCCGCATCAGCGAGCCGAAGCGCTCGAAGGGGATGTGGACCTCGCCCCCGCGACCGCCGGGGCGCGGCGAGCGATCCGCGGGCGCGGCGACGGCGGCGCCGGAGTAGCTCTGGACCCGCGGCGTGTCCGAGCTCGAGGCGGCCTCGCGCTTCGCCTGCTCGCGATACCGGGGCGGGACCTTCGAGAGCTGCTCGGTGAAGTGGAGCCGGCCCTCCTCGTCGGTCCAGCGATAGATCTCCGCGCCGGCGGGTGGCGACAAGGCGACGATCAGGACGATCCAGGCGGGCCAATGCCAGGCGAGGCGCATCGAGGACCTCCCGCAGGCTCATCGGATGGATCGGGACCCCGATTGAGCGACGGCGCGGCGGGTCCCGGGGGGCCGCCGAGCGGCGCCCCGGGCGCGGCTATCTTCCGCCTCCGATGGCGGACCTCGTCGCCTTCTGCCGGCAGATCCTCGAGCGGGGCGATCTCGCCGCCAAGCTGGAGCCGCCGCCCGCCGATGGCCTGGCCGCGAGCCCTGCGCCTCCGACGGGAGTGCCGGTGCGCCCGGTGCGCGACCCCGAGCTCGCACTCTCCAGCGGCGCGGCGCGGCTGCCGCGCCCGCGGGCGCTCGGCGACCCGCGCGCCAGGGCCGTCTGCCTGGCGCGATTCGCCCACCACGAGCTGATGGCCGTGGAGCTGTTCGCCTGGGCTCTGCTCCAGTGGCCCGCGCTGTCCGCCGGCCTGCGCGAGGGCTGGCTGCGGGTCCTCGCGGACGAGCAGCGGCACTGCCGGCTCTACCTGGCCCGCCTCGCCGCGCACGGCGGCACCCTGGCCGACCATCCCCGCTCGGACTACTTCTGGCGCCACGTCGGAGCGATCGCCGAATCTCCACACGGTCCCGCCGCGTTTCTCGCCGTGATGGGACTCACGCTCGAGCAGGCCAACCTCGACTTCGCCGGACTGTACGCCGAGGGCTTCCGGGCCGGAGGCGATCCCGAGAGCGCGGCGGTGTGCGAGCTCGTGCACGCCGACGAGGTGCGGCACGTGCGGCTCGCCGCGGTCTGGCTGCGCCGCCTCGCCCCCGCCGCTCCCGACGACCTGAACGCCTATCTCACGGCGGTGCCCTTCCCCTTCGGGCCCCACCGCGCGAAGGGGCGCCGCTTCGACGCCGATGCACGTCGCCGCGCGGGCCTCTCGGAGTCCTTCATCGAGGTGGTCCGCGCCGCGCGCTCGCACGCCGGAGGAGGATGAGCGCGCGAGCCGGCGAGGCCGATGCGCAGCGGGGCGCGGACCGGCGCGCTCGCAGGGACGGGCTCTCGCTCCGCCCCAACGTCGGGGCCGAGGAGCCGGGGGGTCCCCGGTTCGCGGCGGCGCGCTCGGTGGCCCGCCTGTGGCGCCTGCTGTTCCCCGCGTCGGCGCAGTGGCCCGATCCCGAGCCGGTGATCTGGCCCGAGGCGTGGGGCCCGCTCCCGAGCGAGGCCGTCTTCCCCTGGCTGCCCGACGCCGGCCTGTGCGCGTGGTGGAACGACGAGGCCAGCGCCGCCGCCGCACAGAGCGCGGGCGTCCCGCTCTTCGGCCCGCCGGCCGAGGTGGTGGCGCGCGTGCACGACAAGGCCTTCGCCGCGCGCTTCGCCGCCGAGGCCGGATGGATGCCTCCGCCGTTCGCGGACTGCCTGCGCATCTTCGAGCCCGAGGAGCTGCGTGACACCGCGGCGTTTCGCGAGCTGCTGCGGCGCGAGCTCGCCCGCTGGCCCGACGGCTGGGCCGGGTCCGCGACGCTCAAGCCCCGGATCGGTACCAGCGGCCGGGGTCGCGTGCGCGCGGGCCCCGGCGACCCGCCCGACTGGGAGGGGGCCCTGCCCCGGCTCGCGGCCCGCGGCGGCGCCGTCCTCGAGCCCTGGGTCGCCCGCGAGCGCGACTACTCGGTGCAGCTGCACGTCGCGCGCGACGGAGCGATCACCCTGCTCGGCTCCCTCGAGCAGGTCGCGACACCATCGGGTGTGGTCCGCGGACATCGGGGCGAGCTCGACCACCGCGGGCGCGTCGCGGGCCCGGCGGAGGTGGAGGAGGAGCTGCTGGCCGCCGCCTGCGAGCTCGCCCGCGCCGCCCACGCCGAGGGATTCTCCGGGCCCTGCGGCGTGGACGCCTTCTCCTTCCGCCACCGCGGCTCGTCGGCGCTGCGCCCGGCGGTGGAGCTGAACGCGCGCTTCACCACCGGCACCGTCGCGATCGGGCTGCTCCGCCGGGCGCGCACGTGGCTCGACGAGCGGCTTCCCCCGGCTCCGGGGGCGCGCCGGCTCTTCGCTTTCGACCTTGGGGACCCGTCGGCGGGAGAGGCGCCCACACGCTGTGCGATCGCGGTGGGCGGCGCCCGGCTCCACTTCGCGGACCCGCCCGGCGCGGTTGCGGCCCCCGACCCGGAAGCGCGGGGAGGCCGCCCGAGCTCGCGCGCACGGGGTACCGCGCGGGAATAGCTCGCCGTCCCGGGCTCCGACCCCCGTGGCCACCCCACACCGTCGTGCGGCGGCCGGCCGCGGCCGGCCGGTGGCCGCACCCTGCCCGCTCCCACGCCCGCACGCGCCGGTCCCGACGGCATGCGGATTGCTCTCCTCTCCCCGCAACGCAACCGGGAGGAGACATGACCGTCAGGAGCCTGCTGTGGATCGGACCGGCGCGCGGCCTTCCGGCCGAGGTCGCCGAGGATCCGCGCATCGACGTGCTGTGGGAGGATCGCTGTCCGCAGCGCGCACCGCGCTGCGACCTCGTCGTGCTCGACGCCCGCTGCGAGGGGGCGGAGGCGTGGCTCGCCGAACGCAAGCCGGGGGACGCTCCTGTCGTCGTCTGGGGTCCCCGACCCGATCCCGGCTGGCTGACGCGCGGCGCGCGGGCCGTCCTCCCCGCGTCGTCGGAGCCGCCGGGTCCGGCCGAACGGCTGCTCGCCCTGCTCGCGCGTCCTTCGGGGCAGCCCTCGCGCAACGACGCGGCGACTCGCTTCGTCGCCCGTTCGCCGGCGATGCGGCGGGTCGCCGAGCTCGCTCAGCGCGCGGGGCGATCGCGGGCCACGGTTCTCGTCCTCGGCGAGACCGGCACCGGCAAGGAGGTGATCGCGCGCTCGGTGCACGATGCGAGCCCGCGCGCCGGCCGCCCCTTCGTGGCGATCAACTGCGCGGCGCTTCCCGACGCGCTGCTCGAGAGCGAGCTGTTCGGACACGCGCGCGGTGCCTTCACCGGGGCCGACCGCGAGCGAAGGGGCGCCTTCGAAGAGGCGCACTCCGGGACGCTCTTCCTCGACGAGGTCGGCGAGACCTCGGGCGCCTTCCAGGCAAAGCTGCTCCGCGTCCTCCAGGACCGCGCGGTGCGGCCGCTCGGCGGTACGCGGAGCCGCGACGTCGACGTGCGGATCGTCGCGGCCACCCACCGCAACCTGCAACACGAAGTGGCGCGGGGACGCTTCCGCGAGGACCTGTTCTTCCGGCTGCACGTCTTCCCGATCCACCTGACGCCGCTGCGCGAGCGACCCGAGGACGTGCTCCCCCTGGCGGAGCACTTCCTCGCCCTGCACGGCCGCGCCGAGGGCCGGGCCGGGAGCAGCCTCTCGTCGGCCGCGCGGCGACGCCTGCTCGCTCACCGCTGGCCCGGGAACGTGCGCGAGCTCGAGAACCAGATCCAGCGCGCCCTGGTGCTGGCCGAGCCGGAGGAGACGCTCACCGAAGCGCACTTCGACGGGATGATCTCCGTCGAGGCGCCGCCGCCCGAGCTCGCCGACCTGGACCTGCCCGAGGACGAGCCGCTGGCCGACACGCTGGCGCGCATCGAGGCTTGGCTACTCCGCGGCGCGCTCGACCGCCACGCCGGGCACCGCACCGCCACCGCGCGCACGCTAGGCCTGACCCGCGAGGGCCTCTACAAGAAGATGAAGCGGCACGGAATCGGGTGAAGCTCCGAGGTGCGAGCCGCGCCGCCGCGCGGCTCCCCTACGGTCCGCCGTGGTCGCGTCTCGAGACACTCATGATCACGGTTCTCCCCGACCCACCCGGCTCAGCAGATCGCCAGAGCGCCCAGCCGTAGGGCTCTCGAGCCTCGGGCATTCGAGCGGCAGGGATACCGCGGGCATCCGTGCGAACGACTGTCCTTCGTTCTCCGGCGCCATTCCGAGGGCGCCGGAGGCGACGAGGACGAGATGATCGCCCTCAGCCACCGGGGCCCGCACTTGCGGCGTTCGCTTTCCACCCCCCGACTTCGGCGCCATCTTGATCCTAGACGTCTCAGCTGGTCTTCGCCGAGAGCGACCACGTGATCGAGAAGCTCGCGCCGAACGCTACCGACCGAGGGCTCCGCGGTCCCGTTTTGCCAAGGGCTACCAAACGCCGAGCGCCTGGGACGGATCCCGAACCCCTCGATCGAGAAGGCGACTTCTTTGTTGATGCCTCGGCAGGCTGGGCCACCGACGCCAAGCCCGGAATCGCTCGGACCTCCGAGAGCCCGCTGCTTTGACCTAGCCGCACGTCGCGCGGCGCCCACTCGCCGCGATGGAAGCGTGGCAGCTTCCTCAGCCGCCCTGCTCCGCGCCCTTGCCCTCGAAGTACTTCAAGATCACATCGACGATCCGCTCTCGGTGCCCCTCGTACTCGATCGAGACCTCGTTCAGCCATTTCTTCCGCTCGACGTTCGGCTCGTGCTCGGCGATCGCCAGGGCAATGGCCGAGACCATTCGGGTGGCCTGGGCCTGGAGCAGCATGAAGCGAGGGTCGAAGGTGCCGCGGCCGTCGAGCATCTCGTGGGTGCCGGCCTCCTTCGCCAACGCAGTGATCGCGTCTCCG
>Ga0315553_10002117_pt1 | contig 16090 bp, 19 predicted proteins | sample SalMarSW160140MG_FD_203099 | JGI IMG/M metagenome (GOLD analysis project Ga0315553, IMG submission 203099) | Salt marsh sediment microbial communities from the Plum Island Ecosystem LTER, Massachusetts, United States - Salt Marsh Sediment SW1601-40 ... | reverse complement strand
TTCGCTCTGCTGCTTCGCTTCTACGATCCCGGCCACGGAAAGGTCGAGATCGATGGGCTCGGCGTCAACGAGGTCGCGCTTAGCGAGCTTCGGTCGCGCTTCGCGCTCGTTCCACAAGACACCGCGTTGTTCGACGACACGGTCGCCGCCAATATCGCTTACGGTGCCGAGCACGCGCAGAGGAGCGAGATCGAAGCCGCCGCCCGGGCGGCCTTCGCCCACGATTTTATCGCAGGCTTGCCGCAAGGCTACGACACGGTGTTAGGGGAGGGCGGTGTGACGCTCTCGACCGGACAGCGCCAGCGCATCGCAATTGCCCGTGCGCTCCTTCGCGATGCGCCGATCCTGCTTCTTGACGAAGCGACCAGCGCGCTCGATGCCGAAAGCGAGACCCTGGTGCAGCGCGCGCTCGATAAGATCATGGAGGGCCGCACGACGCTGGTGATCGCGCACCGGCTGGCGACGGTGACGCAGGCCGACCGTATTCTCGTGTTCGACCAAGGACATTTGGTCGAGGAGGGAACGCATCGGAGCCTGATCGGCAAAGGCGGACTGTATAAGAGGCTCGCCGAGCTGCAGTTCGCCACCGACGCGGCGGAATAATTTCCGGCAGTAACGGACGCGCTAGCGTTCGGTCAGCTTCAATTCGATGCGGCGATTCCTGGCAAGGGCTTGTTCGCTGGTGCCGCCGTCGACCGGCTGGAACTCGCCGAACCCGGTCGCAGCCAACCGATTGGCCGGCACGCCCTGCTGCATGAGATAGCGCACGACCGAGATCGCGCGTGCGCTCGACAGTTCCCAGTTGGACGGAAACTCAAACGAGGCGATCGGCCTGATATCGGTATGGCCGTCGATGCGCATCACCCAGGCGATATCGGGAGGAATCTTATCCTCGAGCTCGCGCAAGGCCGCGGCCAGCTTGTCGAGCTGAAAAGTGGCCTCGGGCCTCAACTCGGCGGAGCCTGTGTCGAACAATACATCGGACGGGAACACGAAACGATCGCCGACGACTTGGAAATCGGCCCGGTTGCCCAGCGCCTCTTTCAACTTACCGAAGAAGTCGGACCGGTAACGCGCGAGCTCCTGCACTTTCTTTGCGAGCGCCACGTTCAGCCGCTGGCCGAGATCGGCAATCTTGGCTTGGCTCTCTTTGTCTTTCGCCTCCGACGCTTCGAGTGCCTCCTCGAGCGCGGCGAGCTGGGTTCTCAGCGCAGCGAGTTGCTGGTTCAACAGCTCGACTTTTGCGAGAGCCTCATTGGTGATCTTCTTCTGCTCGTCTAGCGAGGTGCCAAGGGCGCGGGCGCGATCCTCGGCGCCTTGAGTCTGGCCGCTTGCGGTGCCGAGCAGTCCCGACAGGCGCTGATTTTCTTTTTGCTGGTCGCCCAAGGTCGCCTGGAGGACCGCGAGGCTGTCTTGGACAGACTCCTTCTTGGATCGTTCAAGCGCGAGCAACTCGGTCAGCTCCGCCAGCTGGCGATTGAGCTTCGACAGCATCGTGTCCTTGCCGCTCGCAACCTGGGTGATGATGAAATTGGCGAGCATGAACAGCACCATAAGGAACGTCACCACCAACAGCAGGGTGGCGAGCATGTCGACGAAGCCCGGCCAATAATTGGTCTGGACGCGTCCGCGGCGCGCGCGTGCCAAGGACATGAGTTACTTTCTCTCCCGCATCGGCAATTTTGCCTTGTCGGTAATCTGGCGCAGCACCGACGCCAGCTCTTGCTGCTGCTGGGCCTGCTCGTCGGCCCATTCGCGCACCACCTTCTGTTCGGCGCGCATCTGGCGGATCAGCTTGTCGACTCCGGCCGCGAGATCCTTGACCGCGTCCCCGGTTTTGTCGTTCAGCACTTTGACATCGACCTTCTCGCTAAGATCGGCGAGCGAGCGCTGCATATCGAGCAGGGCGAACCGGACCTGCGGCGCGACGCCGGCAGCTTCGGGCGTCTCGGCCAATTGCAGTTCGGTGATGCCCGACAGCCAATCCTCCAGCTCGTTGTAGAAGCGGCCTTGGGCGTGCCCGGCCTGCAGATCGAGGAAGCCGAGGATCAACGAGCCGCCGAGACCGAACATCGATGACGAGAAGGCGGTGCCCATGCCGCCCAGCGGACCGGCCAGGCCTTCCTTCAGCTGATCGAACAGCAGAACGCTTTCGCTGCCGCTGGTGTCGAGCGCGCGGATGGTGTCGCCTACCGTGGTCACGGTCTCGAGCAAGCCCCAGAACGTGCCGAGCAGGCCGAGGAAGATGAGAAGACCGACCAGATAGCGCGTGGTCTCGCGCTGTTCCTCGAGGCGTGAGGCGACCGAATCGAGCAGCGAACGCATGGCGCCGGTGGCCAGCGAAAGATGGCCGGTGCGGTCGCGCAACATGGTGGCCATGGGTGCGAGCAGAACCGGACTCTTGTCGACGGCGAGTCCGGGCTCGGAAATGCGGAAATTGTTCACCCAGTTGATCTCAGGGTAGAGCCTTAAGACCTGGCGGAACGCATAAACGACACCGACCAGAAGCACGCCGATGATCAAGGCATTCAAGCCAGGATTGGCCATGAAGCTCCTGCGCAGCTGGTGCGTCTGTCCGTCGAGGATGATCGCAAGCAGCACTGCGAGGATGAGGAATAAAGTCATGCGCCAGAGAAAGACTTGGGGGCGCGTGAGTTTAACCTTGTAGGTAACGGGTGCCATGGCCTACTGCAGATTCGAGTCAGTTGAGCGCTGGGAGCTTAGCCGAATAGTACAACAGGCAAAACGGCAACCTCAGGGCGGGTGTTCCATCGCCGCGCTGCTTGCCGCTAGAGCGGTGAGGCACGTGCGGTTTTGAGGAGCTTCAGCAGCTCCCGTTGGACGGGCTCGTTGCCGGCGACCACGCTGCCGTCCGCCAATATGGCGTCCTTTCCCTCGATATCTGTCACAAATCCTCCGGCCTCGCGCAGAACGACGATCCCGGCGGCGAGGTCCCAGGGCTTTAAGTTGCGTTCCCAGAAGCCATCGAGCCTCCCGGCCGCCGTCCAGGCCAAGTCGAGCGAAGCCGCGCCCAGCCGCCTGACCCCTGCGGACGCGGCCATGACGGCACGAAGCTCGCTTAAATAAAGATCGTGCGCCGGCCGGCCGCGATGGGGGATCCCGGTGCCGATGACCGAATCGGCAAATTCGGTGCGCGCGGACACCCTCAAGCGGCGCCGGTCATTCACAAACGCGCCCTTGCCCCTCTCGGCGGTGAAAAGCTCCTGCGTGGCGGGGTTGAGGATCAGGCCTGCGACCAGATCGCCGTCGCGTTCGAGCGCAATCGAGATGGCGAAATGGGGGATGCCGTGCAGGAAATTGGTGGTGCCGTCCAAGGGATCGACAATGAAACGGTGGGTGCGGTCGGCCCCTTTCACCTCGCCCCGTTCTTCCATGAGGAAGCCGTAGCCGGGCCGCGCGCGGCTCAGCTCGGCATGCAAGATTTCTTCGGCACGATGGTCGGCGGCGCTCACGAAATTGGCCGGTCCCTTGAGCGAGACCTGGAGCTGCTCCACCTCGCCGAAATCTCGCGCGAGGGTACGGCCCGCCTTGCGTGCGGCGGTGAGCATCACATTCATCAGGGCTGAGGCCGGCATAGGACCTTTTATCTTACATCCGGCTGTCGCCGTCGTGACATGAGACCTTAGTCGGCGCGGCGCACGTAAGTGAGTTCGTTGGTATCGACCACGACGCGTTCGCCGACTCCGACAAAAGGAGGCACCATGATGCGCACGCCGTTCTCGAGCACTGCCGGTTTGTAGGACGAGGCGGCGGTCTGACCCTTAACCACGGGCTCCGACTCGACCACTTCCAGCGTCACTTGATCGGGCAAAGAGATGCCAATCGGTCTTCCTTCGTGGCTCTCCACCGTGACCGTCATCCCGTCCTGGAGGAAGGCAGCGCGTTCTTCCAGGAAGTCGGCAGGAATGTTGATCTGGTCGTAAGTCACTGCGTCCATGAAGGTCAGCATATCGCCGTCGGCATAGAGGAACTGGTAGTCCTTCTGCTCGAGACGCACGCGCTCGACCGTCTCCGATGAGCGGAAGCGCTCGTTGAGCTTGGTGCCGTCGATGACGTTTTTCAGCTCGACTTGCGCGTAAGCCGGTCCCTTGCCGGGCTTGACGTGCTGCGTCTTCACCGCGACCCAAAGGCCTCCCTTATGCTGGATGACGTTGCCGGGCCGAATTTCGTTACCGTTGATCTTCATGGAAAGCCTTGGAAAAATTCAAGTGGCGCCTTTAAGGCGCGCCGATCCAGTGCTGTCAAGTGCGAGCGCCCGAGGCGGCTAACCGCCTAAGCCCTGATTGAGCCAGTCGGCTGCCGCCTTCTCCGCCTTGGCCCGCTGTTCGGGCGTCAGCTTCGACAAGACGATATCGAGAGAGAAATCGCTGACGCCGGCGGAGCGCGCCAGCAAATGCCATTTTGCCGCCTCCACGGGATCGGCCTCGACGCCGACCCCGTTAGCGTAGAGACGTGCGAGCCGGTTTTGGCCGACCGGATTGCCTTGCTCGGCGGCGAGAAGGAACAATTTGGCGGCGCCGGCCTGATCCGCGCTCACGCCTTGGCCCTTGAACAGCATAACTCCGTACTCGACCTGGGCGGCGGCCAAGCCGGCATCGGCGGCACGCTTGGTCCACTCGGCCGCCTTGGCCTTGTCGAGCGGGACGCCGCGGCCGAATTGATATAAGCCGCCCAAATCGTATTGCGCTTGCGCGTTTCCGCCGGCGGCGGCCTTTTGCATCCACTCGGCGGCCTTGGCTTCGTCGGCGCCGCGCCCTTTGCCGTCAAGATAGATGAGCGCGAGATTATATTGGGCGGCGGCGTTGCCGGTGTTCGCCGATCTCTCGAACAAATCGGCGGCGATGCGCAGATCCTTTTTGACGCCGAGGCCTTGGGTGACCAAGAGTCCCAAAGAGAGCTGGGCGTTGGGGTCGCCGAGATCGGACGCCTTGGCATAAGCGTCGGCCGCCTTGTTGAAATCCTGAGCGACCCCGAACCCTCCCGAATAAATCTCGCCGATGAGCGTGTAGGCTTCCCGAGAGCCCTTCTCGGCCTCCTGCTCGGCGAGTTTGAGCGCGGTCAGGTAGCGGCCTTGCGAATAGGCGATATAGGACGGATTTTCCGCCGCCTCAGAAAGCGCAGGCGTCAGCACATACGCCAGCACGACGGCAACGATGGCGCACGGAAATCGAACAGCGGTCACGCCGCTCTCCGCGACTGGCGCACGGCGCGATCGATCTCGGCGATCATCTGCAAGCCGTCTTCCGTGCGCCAAAGGTCGAGCGCAGGGGCAACGAAATCGGCGCCGAGAGCTGCATATCGGCCAGCGTCTTCCGCGCTTGCAATATTCCAGGCGACACACGGCACGACGAAGATCTCCGACCACCAGGTGATAAGCTCAGACAACGGATTAATCGCATCGATATCGCTGACATCTCCTGCGCCAAAGGCGACATAATCGGCGCCCAATTCGGCCAGCAGCATGGCGTCATGGCGGTTCAAGCCGCAGGCCGCACCAATATTCGCTTGCGGCCCAAGACGCTTGCGGGCTTCGGAATAGATTGTCGGGTCCGCCTCAAGATGGACGCCATCGGCCTTAAGACGTGCGGCCTCGGCAGCGTCTCCCGCGATCAGACAGGCAAGCCCGCGCCCTTGCACGAACTCCACGAGCCCAGCGGCGGTCTCGTCAAGCGGCGATTGATCGGGGCAGAGCAGGACGCAAGCCGAATCGGTGCTGTCGAGCACATGCGCGAGCCGGTTTGACAGGGACGCCGAAGGCTGCAGGGGAAATTGAAGATAAAGTCGGCGTTCAGGCATTTCGGCCATCGTCCACGCGCTCCCGCTGTCTCGTTCGCGTTGGCCAGCCCCACCAAACGGCAGAAGTCTCAAATCACACGGCTCGCAACGCTGTCAATGTCGGCTGGCCGGAACAAAGTGGCAAGGTTCATCGTTTCTGAACGTTGGTGCACGGTCACAGATTGACATTGGGCCATGGGTCCACCAGCTAGAGAGAAGCCGGCAAGAGCAACGGTGCCTGAGGGGAGGGTGCAGCGCGATGAGCCAATCTGACGCCCTGGAACAGGCGACCGAGCGGCTCGACAGGGCAGTCGATCAACTCGAAATGTTCTTGCGGCAGGCTTTCCCTGAAGCTGAGGACGGCGTTTCACTTGCGGCACTGCGGGAGCAGGTCGAATTTCTGACCGAGGAACGCGACCGCTTGCTCCGCGAGCTCGATGCCGAAAAGAGCCGCGTGGGCCGACTGGCCGCCGCTAACGAAGAGGTTTCGGGCCGGCTTGCAGCGGCGATGGTGACGCTCAAGGACTTGATGCCCGCTGCCTCCAGGTAGATCATGCGGTTGCATCGAATCTGAGGGATGTCATGGGTCAGGTCAGCGTCATTCTGAATGGCCGAACTTACCGGCTTGAATGCGGAGACGGCGAGGAGAGCCATCTCAGCGCGCTCGCCGAGTATCTCGGTTCTCATGTTGATGACTTGAAAGAAAAATTCGGCCAAATCGGCGATGACCGCCTGATTGTCATGGCTTCGCTGCACGTCACCGACGAATTGTGGGAGTTGAGACGCCAGATGGACGAGCTGAAATCCTCTCTTGCCGATGCGCACCGTGACCGGTCGGTGGCCGACGATCTGCAGAAGTCGAGGAAAGTCGATCTGGCCAAGCAGATCAACGCCATGGCTGACAGGCTCGACTTGCTGAACGAGCGATTCAACATCGAGGTGCAAGCGCCGTCCGAGGTCGGGAAGAAGCTTTAAGGAGATCGCTGCGGCTTCTTGGTTCACCCCGGCCGCATCTGCTCGGCTATAGTCAGGACGGCAGGCTGCGAGGCGCGTTAGGAGCATCATTCCAGGGCCCTATAAGATCCTTCGGGAGCCGACCCTGGCGGGGATCGTGGTTTCCGCTATTTGGCGCCCACCTACTTCTGTAGGGACGCCCGGGATCTTCGCTCCGACGGCTATCGCGGCCTGGCCATCTCTTTGTTGCGCTTGAACCCGGTCCGATGCTTTTGCCTGGCGACCCTGGCGATTTGAGCGGCTTTTCGCTATTGACGCCGGCAGCCGTCTATTGGCGATGAACGGATCGGACCGCAGCCATGCGTATTCTGTTTCTGGGGGATGTCGTCGGCCGTTCGGGGCGGACCGCCGTCGTCGAACAACTACCGCTTTTGCGCGAATGTTATCGCCTCGACTTCGTGGTGGTGAACGGCGAAAACGCTGCGGGCGGGTTTGGCATCACCGAGGCGATCGTCAACGAATTGCTCGACGCCGGCGCCGACGTGATCACTTCTGGCAATCATGTGTTCGATCAGCGTGAGACGCTTACATTCATCGAGCGCCACGATAGCCTGCTCAGGCCGATCAATTTCCCGCCGGGGACGCCCGGGAAAGGCACCGGCTTGTTCAAGACCAAGACCGGCGCCGAGGTGTTGGTGCTCAACGTTCAGGGCCGCGTGTTCATGGCCGACCTCGACGATCCCTTTCGCGCCGTGGAGCGCGAGCTCGACGCATGTCGACTCAAAGAGGGCGCCGACGCCATTCTGATCGACTTCCATGCCGAAGCGACGTCCGAGAAAGAAGCGATGGGTCATTTTGTCGACGGGCGCGCAACCGCGGTGATCGGCACCCATACCCATGTGCCGACCGCCGACGAGCAGATATTGCCCGGCGGTACCGCCTATATCAGCGATGCCGGAATGTGCGGCGATTTCAATTCGGTGCTCGGCATGGACAAGGAGGAGCCGGTGCAGCGGTTCCTGACCAAGATCCCAACCGCACGGTTTGCGCCTTCGCTTGGCGAGGCGACGCTGTGCGGGGTCGCCATCGAGGTCGATGACGCGACCGGGCTTGCACGGGCGTTCGCACCGCTGAGACGCGGCGGCAGGCTGTCGCCCGCCGAACCCGGCTTCTGGTTGCCTGAGGGTTAGCTGGCCTTGGACCGCGCCGGCGCTCTTGCGGCAGCGGCCGGTCTTCCATGATCGAACAAGCGCCGGAGGCAGAGGATCGCGTCATCGAGGTGGAGCAAAGCGCGATCGGCATCGTTGTCGTCATCCGACAGCGAAAGCCGGGCCTTGGCGACATGGTCGGCGGCCTCGGAGCAGAGGTCCGAGAGCGTCAGCGTCGGCATGACCTCTTCGGTCTTGGCGGCCTTCGGCTTGAAAAACAGCTTCATGATTGCCTCCCTCTCAGCGGCGAGGACTGCGCTCGGGAGCGCGAGTCGCCAGGCTTCAACTGTCGAGCCGTTAGGGTTAAGGCTTCGCTAATGCTGCCCGAATCCCGGCATTTTGGCGCGTAAACTGGCGCATTTCGGCCGGGGGACCCTGGATTTTGGACGCGCGATCCGTTAAGTCGCGACCAACACGCTAACGGCCGCTAACCAACAAGGATGCGAGGCCATGGCCGGCCATTCGAAGTTCAAGAACATCCAGTTCCGCAAGGGCGCTCAGGACAAGAGGCGGGCAAAGCTCTTCTCCAAGCTCGCGCGCGAGATCACTGCGGCGGCGCGGTTGGGCATGGCCGACCCTGCGATGAACCCGCGGCTCAGGACCGCGGTGCAAGCGGCGCGGGCCCAGAATATGCCCAAGGACAATATCGAACGCGCCATCAGCAAGAGCCAGGAGGCGGACGGTGCCAATTACGAAGAGGTGCGCTACGAAGGTTTCGGCACCGGCGGCGTCGGCGTGATCGTCGAGGCCCTCACCGACAATCGCAACCGCACCGCAAGCGAGGTCCGCTCGATCTTCGCCAAGTTCGGCGGCAATCTCGGCGAAACGGGCGCGGTCTCTTTCAACTTCGACAGGCTCGGCGCGGTCGAGTTCGAGCCGGACAAAGCATCCGCCGATGCGATGCTGGAGGCGGCGATCGAGGCCGGCGCCGAAGATTGCGAGTCGAGCGCCGAGGGCCACCTGATTTACAGCGATCCTGAAGAGCTGCACGAGGTCGCCAAGGCGCTCGAGGAGAAATTCGGCGAACCGCAGACCATACGCATCCTGTGGCGTCCTAAGAGCACCGTGCCGATGGATGAAGAGGGCGGCGAGCGCCTGTTGCGCATGCTCGAGTCGCTCGAAGACTCCGATGACGTGCAGAACGTTTATGCCAATTTCGACATCGCCGACGACGTGCTCGAGCGCCTCAGCGCGTAACACGGCAACGCCATCATGGGCTGGCAACTTCGCGGCAGTGAGCGGATTATTAAGGGCAACGAGGCACTGCTCGGCCGCAAGCATTTCCTGGTGGGGTTGACCCGCGTCCGTAACGAAGCGCTGCTCCTGCCCGATACGCTCGATTATCTCGCCCCTCATGTCGATGCGATCGTCGCTTATGACGATGCAAGCACTGACGAGACGGTCGAGATCCTGCGGAAGCATCCCAAGGTCGCGTTGATCGTGGCAAACGAAGCGTGGGAACAGGACATCGCCGCGCGGAAACTCGCCGAAGGGCGCCATAGAGGACTCCTGCTCGAAATGGCGCGGACGGACCTCCCGCATGACTGGATGCTCTGCTTCGATCCCGATGAGCGTGTGACCGGAGACTTGCGAAAATTTGTGAGCGAGTTGGGGGACAGCGAGTGCGATGCGGTGCGGGTTAAGCTGTTCGACGCCTATATGACGCAAGACGATCACGCGCCTTATGCGCAAGGAGAGCAACTCCTCGACTTCCGCCGGTTCTACGGCCCCGAGCAGCGAAACATTTTGATGCTATGGCGCAACCGCCCCGAGATTGTCTTCGCCGAAGGCGATGGCAGGACGCCGCGTGGCGTCAGACGCGAAACAATCGCGCTGCATTGCCAGCATTACGGCAAGTCGCTGTCGGTCGCGCATTGGGAGGAAACTTGCGACTACTATATCAGTCACTTCCCGTTTGAGACCTACGGCAAGAAATGGACCGCGCGCAAAGGCAAGGCGATCCATACCGAGTCGGATTTCGAGCGGCCGCTTTACGAATGGGGCGAGACTCTGTTCGCCAATGCCGTCCCGATGTGAGCGCGGTGGCCAAAGCGTCCGGCGAAATCTAATCAACAAAAAAATGGGCGGCGGCTCGCGCCAGCCGCCGCCCGCGTTGCCTCATTGCTCCGACGCTGGGGGAGCGACGTCAGAGTCATCAGGCGCGTCATCATCATCGTCAGGCGCGGCGCTTCGGTCAGGCATAGGAGAGGTGAAGCCGTGCCGCGGGCCGCGACCATGACGGGCGCGAATTCGAGACTCGATCTCAGAAACCTTTTCGAGTTGTTCTGGCGTGAGCTTGGCGCGCAGAGCTTCGGTCGCCTTCAACAGATCCTCGGCGCTCTTGCCTCGGTCGATGACATTATTGGCCAGGCCTTCGACCAGGGCGAAGGGCTGTTGTTTCCCCTCTGCCGCCTTAGGAAAGTGCGGCCGCTTCATCACCGCTTGCAAGGCGTCGGTGAAGTCGCGCCAGGCGTCGAGCTGATTTGCCCGAATACCGATCATGGTCTCCGCGGCGCTCAGTTTCATAGCCAGGTGGCCCGGACCGTGCCGCCAATGCTTGCCCGGTCCATATCCGGGACCGTGATGAGGCTTGTGGCATTGTTTGCCGTGATGCCCCGGACCCGGTTTCCAACCGGAATATGAGTGTGAGGTTGAAGCCAGGAGTGCGAGGCCGGAGAGACCAAGGATCGCGACCACGAGGTAAGGGACGAACTTGGGAAGAGATTTCATGCTCTGTGTCCTTGAGCTGCTGTTGTCCAGTCTGTACCTAATGCGTGAAGTTTGCACCGCTAGGTCTTGGTGTATCCAAACGTTGCTCAGCGCCGGAATTTTGTGTCGAAATGTTTCAGCCGAGCCGGGCCGCCGGCTTTCGTCACAAAAATCCCCTCATTGAACCCGCTTGCGGCAGTAGAAGAGGGAAATGATCAAGGCCGCCGTTCCGATGAGCTCAGTTGCCCCGCGCATTCTCGTCGTCGATGACGACCCGGAGATTCGCAAGCTCTTGGCGCGCTATATCGAGAGCCAGGGTTTCCGGGTAGCGCTTGCGGCAAACTGCGCCGAGCTCCGCGAGCGGCTCGCCACCGCGCAAATCGATCTCATCGTGCTCGACGTGATGCTGCCCGACGGCTCGGGACTCGAAATCTGCCGGAACCTGCGCGCCGAGCGCTCGCGCATCCCCATCATTCTGCTCACGGCGCTGAAAGAGGATGTCGATCGCATTATCGGCCTTGAGATTGGAGCCGACGACTATCTTGGCAAACCGTTCAATCCGCGCGAGCTGATCGCAAGAGTCCGAGCCGTGCTTCGCCGCCGTGGCGAGGTGTTGCCGCAAGCCAGTGAGACCAAGATCTATCGGTTTGAAGGATTCACCGCCGACCCGCAGACGCGGCGCGTCACCGATCCCCAAGGCAGCGATATTGCTCTGACCGGCGCTGAGTTCGATCTGCTTAAAACTTTCCTCGAACGCCCTGGCCGGGTCTTGTCGCGCGATCAGCTTCTCGATCTGACGCGCGGCCGCGAGGCCGATACGCTCGACCGCTCGATTGACGTTCTCGTCAGCCGATTGCGCCGCAAGCTCACGGGCGACGGCACAGCGCAGCTTTTCAAGACCGTGCGCAACGGAGGCTATCAGCTGGCTGCCAAGGTCGAAGTTCAGGACGCCGTCTCATGAACACGCTTCGGGTCAAGATCACCTTGCTCATGGTCGTCGTCATCGTCGCCGTCGTGGGACTTCTGACCGTCATGCTGTTCTATTTGTTGGGACCGCCTAAGCGCATGCACTCGATGGTCCCGTTGGCGCAGCAAGTCGAGACGCTCTTTCACGTCGCCGAGGAAGGCAGCACCGCGGTTCCACTCGTTCCAGAACCGGCTTCGGGACATGTTTTTGAAGGCTTCACGCAGAGACTGCGCGACACGCTTGCCGGACGCGGGCTAAATCTTGACGTCACCGTCTCGCGTGGCGGTTGGCGTGCGCCGCTTGTCGTGTCGATACCGGTAGACGGAAAGGGCTGGGTGCTCCTTCCGATCACGGATTTCCCCCGGCGCGGAGTCCCGTGGCGCGCCCTCGCCAAATGGCTTGCCCTGATCGCGATCGGCGCTATTGCCATCGGGGTTTTCTTCGCCAATCGCATGGTCCGACCGCTTGCGCTGCTGGAGAGCGCGGTCGAATCGGTCGGGCCTGACGGCGCTCTGCCAATACTACCGGAACGGGGTCCAGCCGAGGTCAGAGCCACGGCCAAGGCTCTGAATTCGCTTTCCTCCCGGCTCAAACACGCCATGGAAAGCCGCATGCGGCTCGTGGCGGCAGCCGCTCACGATCTCCGCACGCCGATTACCCGCATGCGGTTGAGAGCTGAGTTTGTCGAGGATGAAGAAGAGCGCGACCGGTGGCTCACCGATCTCGACGAGCTTGAGCGCATTGCCGACAGCGCGATCCTTCTGGTGCGCGAGGAATCGATCAAAGCGCCGGTCGAGCTGATTCAACTTGACCAGCTGGTTGGCTCGATCGGCGATGAGCTCAGAGAGCAGAAACTTGACGTGACCGAGACGGCCGCCGAGCCGGTGAAGGTGCGCGCGAGCAGGCTTACGCTTAATCGGGCGCTGCGCAATCTCATCATCAATGCCGCAACGCATGGAAAACGGGCGCGGGTCGAGGTCGGCCACGCTAACGGGATGGCGCGCATCGTTATCGAAGACGACGGGCCGGGGCTTCCACCCGATCTTCTCGATCAAGTGTTCGAGCCGTTCTTCCGCGCCGATCCCGCTCTCGAACAAGAATATCGTGGTGCGGGACTTGGGCTCACCATCGCGCGTGAGATTGTGCAGCGGGCCGGGGGCACGATCGCCATTTCTAACCGCGCGGATGGCGGCTTACGGCAAGTCGTCGAGTTGCCAAGAGCGGACCAGGCAATCAGGTGAGTGGACACCAATCTAGAACTTGATCTGCCTCATGGCGCCCCGGTGCCGGGCGCGATTTAAGTCGGGTTTTCACGTCTTAGGAGCACGGTCCATGGACAGCAAAGAAATCCATGACTATGCGCGCCGCTTTGTCGGCGCTCATGGCGACAGAGCCGAACTCGAGGCGGCACAGAAAGCCGCCGAATGCGAGCGTCAGGGTCAAAACGGCGAGGCGGCCGATTGGCGCAAGATTCAGACGGCGATCAAAGAAATGCGCGGACCGCATGCAAGCTGAGGCGGTGTCCGGCTCAGTTCGCCCGAAGGCCGGAGAAGCGGTCCTGCTTCGGCTCGTAGTGGATGAGCGCGGTACTTCGCCTAATCACCAAGGCCCGATGAGCCGGGCTTTGCGGGTCGCGCCTGTCAGCCGGTGATCGTCGCTTCGCGGTTAGAGGGAGCCGGGAGAGGCCGGCTGACGCGCCGCTTACGGACATACGGGCAAGGGCTTGTGCGCGCAAAACGACCGACGCGCTTGTGGCCAAGAGTCCCCCGTGCAGCTTTTGGGAAGACTTTCGCGTGTTCTCTGCGAGCCATGACGATGCCGTTTTGCTCTTTTCAACGCCGGCGTGGGTCACGTGTCCGGTGCGCCGCAAAGCCGACGCGCCAATTGCCTGTGACCTGGCGGCAAGGTTACGCGACCGCGCCATGAGCGACGCCGCCGCGACCGCCAAGACTTTGTGCAGGCGTCTGGCCGAGGTTTGCGCGTTCGCTCCGAGCCATGACGATGCAATTTTGCTCTTTTCGACGCCGGCGCGGGTCATGTGTCCGGTGCGGCGCAAAGCCGACGCGCCAATTGCCTGTGACCTGGCGGCAAGATGACGCGACCGCGTCGTGAGCGATGACGCCGCGCGCGCGGAGAGTCTGGCCGAAGCGCGCGCCAGCCGCTTCGCCTGGAAAAGGGTCCATGCGCCGAATGCCGCGCATGAGCGCCGAAACGCGATGCCGAGCGTTTGTGAGCGGGCGACAACCCAGGAAAGTGCGCGCGAGACTGCACGAATTGCGCTGTCCGCCAGGACGCGGGATTGCAGAACCAGCCACGCCACAGAGAGAGTCAGTTTTCGCCACAGCGTACGGGCAAGCGCAGAGGCCCTTGGGCGCAGCCACAGCACAGCTTCCGTGATCCCGCGGTAGATGGCGGCAAAAAGATTCGCGACTGTCTTTGCTAATGACGTCGCGGCGGAGCTTATGAGGCCGAGCACAAATAGGACGAGCCGCTTCGACCGGCGCCAGAATAGAAGGCTGCGGAGCTTGAGCCGATGGATCTGCTCCTGAAGCCGGATCCGGCGCTCACGGCGCTCCTCGGCGCGCTGATAGCGGGCAAGCCAGAGTTCTTGCTGACCGAGATCGCGCGCCACTTCCGCCATGAGGTCTTTCGACCCGGCGATATCCCGCTTAGCCGCAGCAATGGGATCGAGCGTATCGCTTGCACCGGACAACGGTGGTGCTCCTCATTCAGGCGCGGGCGATACGCAAACCCGGACCAGCGCCTTCCCCTAAGGACGTGTGTTAAAAGGCTTTTTTGCCGAACTGCCGCACGCCCCAGTCAGCCCAAATCTTAAACGCCAAGGCGGGCCTCGTGTTCCCGCCGCTACCGATACTACCCCCTTACGTGGCAGAATCCGACAGTGATTCGTCGAAACGGGGCGGACCTTGGAAAACGCGCGCGAAGCAGCCTCAACGGTGCAACCGGGTCAGGTGCGGATCATCGGCATCGACCCTGGGCTTCGGCGCACCGGCTGGGGGGTCATCGACAGCGACGGAGCGAGGCTCCGTTTCGTCGCTTGCGGGTGTGTGGTCTCCGATGACGCTGGGAGCTTGGGGGCGCGGCTGCGGCAGATTTTCGACGGGCTGTCGCTTGTGCTCGCCGAGCTTACGCCAATTGAAGCGGCCATCGAGCAGACCTTCGTCAATCGCGACGCCTCGGCCACGCTCAAGCTCGGCCAGGCGCGGGGAATCGCGCTTCTCGTGCCGGCGTTGTCGGGGCTCCTCATCGCCGAATATGCGCCGAACGCGGTGAAGAAGACCGTGATCGGAGCCGGTCACGGCGATAAGGGTCAGATCCGCGCCATGGTGCGATGCCTTTTGCCGCGAGCGACTTTCGACAGCACCGACGCCGCCGACGCGCTCGCCATTGCTATCACCCATGCCCATTCGCGCACCTGGCGGCAGATCGAGGCGCGTATCTCGGCAGAGAGGGCGTTGCCATGATTGGCAAGCTGACCGGACGCATCGATTCCGTTTCGCTTCACACCGTGACAATCGATGTCGGCGGGGTGGGCTACGAGGTGACCGTGGGCGCCCGCACGCTTGGAGGTCTGCCGCGGCCGGGCGAGACCGCGACGCTTTCCATCGACACCCATGTGCGGGAGGACGAGCTCACGCTTTACGGCTTTGCCAACGAGCACGAGCGGGCTTGGTTCAGAGCGCTTCAGACGGTGCAAGGCGTGGGCGCGAAAGTGGCGCTTGCCGTGCTCGGCATGTTTTCCGCCGCCGACCTTGCCAATGCCGTGGCGCTTCAAGACAAGGGGCAGATTGCCCGCGCGCCCGGCGTGGGTCCCAAGGTTGCCGCCCGCATCGTGGCCGAGCTGAAAGACAAGATGCCGTCGCTTGCGCCGGCGATGAAGCCCGGACCCGGGCTTGCTGCGGTTGCGGCCTTGCCTGAGGGGCTTGCCGCGCGCGACGCGGTATCGGCGCTCACCAATCTGGGCTATGCCCATGGCGAGGCCGCCGCCGCCATTTCTGCGGCTATCGGCAAAGCCGGGCGCGAAGCCCGCGCCGAAGAGCTGATCCGTCTCGGCCTCAAGGAGCTGGCGCAATGAGCGAAAGGGTGCTCCAGGCCATGCGGCGCGACGAAGACGGCGGCGAAACGTCACTCCGACCGCAGACGCTTTCGGAATTCATCGGCCAAAAACAGGTCTGCTCGAACTTAAAGGTGTTCATCGATGCGGCGCGGTCGCGCCGCGAAGCGCTCGACCATGTCCTGTTTGCAGGTCCCCCGGGTCTCGGCAAGACCACGCTCGCTCAGATCGTGGCGCGCGAACTCGGCGTCAATTTCCGCGCGACATCGGGCCCGGTCATCGCCAAAGCGGGCGATCTCGCCGCGCTTCTGACCAATCTTGAGGATCGCGATGTGCTCTTTATTGATGAGATCCACCGCCTCAATCCCGCGATCGAGGAGA
>Ga0315553_10002116_pt1 | contig 16101 bp, 5 predicted proteins | sample SalMarSW160140MG_FD_203099 | JGI IMG/M metagenome (GOLD analysis project Ga0315553, IMG submission 203099) | Salt marsh sediment microbial communities from the Plum Island Ecosystem LTER, Massachusetts, United States - Salt Marsh Sediment SW1601-40 ... | reverse complement strand
CACCGGGTACCTGTGGCGCACCGGCAGTTGGCGGCGCGTGCCCGGTTGCAGGCACGTGGTCTACAAGCTCGACTATGAGAAGGACGACAAACCGACGCTGTTCATGGGCCATGACACGAAACACGGCCAGGACAACGAACACTTCCGCGTGCCCACCTCGGTCGCCTGCGACGCGAAAGGCCGCGTCTATGTCAGCGACTACCTCAACGACCGCATCCAGGTCTACCACCCGGCCGGGGTGTACCTCAAGACCATCAAGACGCCGAAGCCGGCGAAGGTCTGCGTCCACCAAAAGACCGGGGAGATCTGGGCCTTCTCCTATCCCGTCTTCGGCGTGCCGTACAACCTGTACAAGAAGTACAAGTACTCGCCGAGCGGCGTGAAGCAGACGGTGGCGCGGTTCTCGGCTCTGCCCGAGTGCAAGAAGCTCTCCTACGAGCCGTTCCCGATGGGCCCGACCGAGGACATGGGCTTCGAGGCCACGGGGCACCTGTACTACGTCGAGCTCGACTCCTGGGCGAAGGAGCCGACGGTCTGGGTGGTCGGGCGCAAGCACCATGCCCGCGGCGCCGAGTTCCACTTCAGTGGCGGCTACACAAAGAACGACGTCAGCGCCACCATGTGGGAGGCCGGCGTACGCATCCAGAGAAAGGTCAAGGGCACGTGGCGCCCGATCCGCGCCTTCGGCCGGGACGCCAAGAAAAAGGTTGTCCGCGCGCGGCCGCCGCGACACAACATCCAGCGCCTCATCGTCCACCCGATCACCGGGATGCTCTACGTGGCCGAGCCCGACAGCGGCCCGACGATGAAGGCGTCGAAGCAGTGGCTCGTGATCGACCCTGACACCGGCCGGATCAAGACGCTCGAACTCCCGTTCAACGCGATGGAGGCGGTCTTCGACCTCGACGGGCATCTGTACCTCCGCAACACCGACGTGATCGTCCGCTACAACTTCCCCACGTTCCGCGAAATCCCTTGGGACTACGGCCGGCAGTACGACAGGCTCGGCAACGACGGCGGGATCTACGGACGGGCCGCCCCGGTCATCGCCGGGCTGAAGATGCCGGCGACGTCACCCGTCTGCTACCATCAGGGCGGGATCAATGTGTCCCCGGACGGCACGGTGATCGCGAGCTGCGCCTACCGCTACGTCGGCATCAGCTCCGGCCGGCTCAAGGGGCAGAAGAACGTCCGGCGGCACGAGGTCTACAAGCCGCAGATCTTCCCAGGCCGCGTGGTCAACTCCACCTCGCCGTGCATTCACGTGTGGGACAAGCACGGGCGCGTCAAGTACGAAGACGCGGTCCCCGGAGTCGGCCAGTGTGATGGCGTGGCCATCGACCGCAACGACAACATCTACGTGATGCACGCGCCGAGCCGATCCTACCGCGGCAAGCGGTACTTCAACGAGATGTCGGAGACGCTGATGAAGGTCCGGCCGAGGATGTCGAAGGTCGTCTCGTCCAGTGGGTCGCCCGTCCCGCTGTCGAGCGACCGCCGCCCGGACCGGCCGCCGGACCTGCAATCGACCCGCCACGGCCGGGCCTGGGTCCAGAACGCCGAGTGGATGTACGGCGGCGTCGGGTTCGCTGGGTTCAACATGATCGGGCACGGCGGCGGGTGCGCCTGCTGGTTCTCGCGGTTCACGCTCGACTACTTCGCCCGGTCGGTCGCCCCCGAGCCGCACCAGTACCGCGTGGCGATGGTCGACTCGGCCGGCAACCTGATCCTGCACATCGGCCAGTACGGCAACGTGGACGACGGCGTCCCGCTGGTCAAGAAGGGCGGGCCGGCCGACACCCGCTCGATCGGCGGGGACGAAGTCTCGCTGATCCACGCGTGCTTCGTCGGCACGCACACCGACCACCGCGTGTTCGTCGCCGACTTGGGCAACGCGCGGATCGTGAGCGTGAAGCTGGCTTACCACGTGACGGAGAAGATACAACTGAAGGACGTGCCGGGGAAAGATCAGTGATCAGTAGGCAGTTATCAGTTATCAGTGTGGTGCTGCTTGCCGCCGCGAGCGCCGCCCCATCAGACCTCGACGAGTTCAGGGTCAAGCGGCAGCAGGTCTTTGAGTTCACGCAGAAGCCAGTCGTCACGCGCCAGGGCGACAAGGTCACCGTCAGGTTCGCGTCGAAGGGCTTCTGCGACGCGACGGTGGCGATTGAGAATGCTGAGGGACGGATCATTCGGCATCTGGCCAGCGGCGTGTTGGGGGTGAACGCCCCCGCGCCGTTCAAGAAGAACAGCCTCCAACAGACGCTCATGTGGGACGGCAAGGACGACCAGGGACGCTACGTCGGCGACAAGGACGCTCTCACGGTCCGCGTCTCGCTGGGGCTCCGGCCCCGGTTCGAGCGGAGCCTGCTGTGGAGCCCCAGGCGGCGCCTCGGCTACCACCCGCCCATCATGCGGGCCGCCAGCGAGGGCGTTTACGTCTACCAGGCCGAAGGCGTCGACCAGTTGTGCCTCTATAATCACGACGGCGGCTACGTCCGCACCGTATGCCCGTTCCCGGCGAACAAGCTCAAAGACGTCCGCGGGCTGAACTGGGTTGATTTCCCGCAGGGGCGGCGCCTGCCGTTCAAGAGCGGCTCGTACCAGGCGACGCTGCTGACATCGGGCGACAACGCGGAGCGGAACGGCATCGGCGGCCGCGCCGCCGTCGCGATGGCCGTCCATCGCGGACGGATTGCACTCGCGCATCGCTTTCTGAACCGCCTCACGGCCGAGGGGACCACGCCGCCCGGCGCGACGCTGAAGGGCCCGAAGGTCTATTACACCTACCGCGCCCACGGCACCAACGCCGACCACAAAATCTGGCCGGTCGGCCCGACCTCCGCCGCGTTCAGCCCTGACGGCAAGACCTTGTACCTGACCGGCTACGTCTGGCGGCACACGTGGAGCTTCGACGCTCACCACGGCATCGTCCGGCTCGCCTACGACAAGGACAAGCCGCCGACGCTCTTCGCCGGCACAATGGCGCAGGACCATGCGGGCAAGGCGGACGGCCAGTTCAACGGCGCCACCTCCGTCGCCGTCGATGCGAAGGGCCGAGTCTACGTGTCGGATTTCATGAACGACCGCATCCAGGTGTTCTCGCCGGCCGGCAAACACTTGAAGAACATCCCGGCGCTCAAGCCGGCGCAGGTCGAGATCCACCCGCAGACGCAGGAGGTGTGGGTCTTCACCTGGCCGGTCTACACGCGGAACCTGGCGAAGTCGAAGAAAGCGGCCCAGATTCAGCCGACGCTGACCCGCCTCGGGCCGTTCGAGAATCCGAGGAAGGTCGCGTCGTGGCCGCTGCCGTTCCCGCGCTACAGGGGCCGCCACAGTCCGTGGTGGAACCTGCCGCCGCTGTGCTACCGCGGATGTCTCGACGGCTGGACCGACCCGCCGACAGTCTGGATCGCGTCGGGGAAGCAGTCCGGACGGCGGCCAGCCTCCTGGCGGCAGTTCAACACCCGCCTGCTCCGCCCCAGGGGCGACAAGCTGGAGGTCGTCCGCGAGTTCGGCAGGGACGTTGTGCGCAGCGTCGGCCGAGCGAAGTTCCCCATCTGGAACATCCAGTACCAGATGCTCTTCGTCAACCCGAAGACCGGACACCTCTACTTCGGCGAGCCGGACAGCTCGCCCACAAACAAGGCCTACAACCAACTGGTGGAGATTGACCCGGAGACCGGAAAGACCAGGCTGGTCGCCCTGCCGTTCAACGCCGAGCACCTGTGCTTCGACCTGAACGGCCTGGCCTACCTGCGCTCGACGGCGGTGGTCGTCCGCTACAACCCGGAGACATGGCGCGAGGTCCCGTGGGATTACGGCGAGCAGATCGACAAGCTCAGTTCCGGCGGGGGTGGCCGGGCGACGGCGGTGATCGCCGGACTCCGGATGCCGTCCACCTCGCCCGTCTGCTTCCATCAAGGCGGCATGGCCATCTCGCCGAAAGGCCGCCTCGCCGTGTCGTGCGCGCTCCGGCGGCGGGCCACGCCCCGCGGCCACGTCCAGTACGCCGTCGAGCACGGCACCAAGTACGCCCCGCGCATTTTCCCCGGGCGGGTCCTGTCGTCGACGTCCGCCTGCGTCCACGTCTGGGACAAGCACGGAAAGACGGTCTGCCAGGACGCCGTGCCGGGCATGCCGCAGATCGACGGCATCGGCATCGACAAGGACGACTACATCTATATCATGGCCACCCCGACGCGGGTGCTGGACGGGAAACGTTACTTCAATGCGGCAACCGAGACGCTGATGAAAGTGAGGCCGAAGCGCGGCAGCCCGCCCGAGGCGACGTTCGTCTCGCCGTCGCCGCGCGCCGTCATCAAGCTGGCCCCGACCGCCTGGCCCAAACGGCCGCCCGACGTGTCGAACTACACGGTCGGGAACGCGTGGGTAAACGGCGCGGAATGGTTCTACGGCGGCGTCGGGTTCGCCGCGTTCAACGGCCCGGGCTGTGCGTGCTGGCGCTGTCACTTCACGCTCGACCACTTCGCCCGGTCCTTCGCGCCCGAGATGGACCAGTACAGCGTGGCCGTGCTCGACACGAACGGGAACCTGATCCTGCGCGTCGGCCGGTACGGCAACCCGGACGACGGGGTGCCGCTCATCAAGAAGGGCGGGCCGCCGAGGCCGCGGATGATCGGGGGCGACGAGGTGGGGCTCTTCCACGCCGGCTACCTCGCCACCCACACCGACCGGCGGTTGTTCATCGCCGACATCGGCAACGCGCGGATCGTCAGCGTCAAGCTCGGATATCACGCGGCGGAGAGCGTCCCTCTCAAGCACGTACCGGAAAGGAACCGGTGATCAGTCACCCGTTATCAGTTATCAGTGTTATCCTGATCACTGCGGCAGCGCCTGCCTCCGACCTCGACGAGTTCAAGGTCAAGCGGCGCGGACCGTTCGAGTTCGCCCAGAAGCCGGCGGTCACGCGCAAGGGCGACCAGGTCACCATCACGTTCACTTCGAAGGGCTATTGCGACGCAACCGTCGCGATCGAGGACGCGGAGGGGCGGACCATTCGGCATCTCGCCAGCGGCGTGCTGGGGAAGAACGCGCCGGCTCCGTTTCAGAAGAACTCGCTCAAGCAAGCCGTTGTTTGGGACGGCAAGGACGACCAGGGCAAGTACGTGGACGACAAGGACGCGTGCGTGGTCCGCGTATCGCTGGGGCTCCGGCCGCGGTTCGAGCGGACGTTGTTCTGGTCGCCGAAGAAGCGTGCGGCCAATCCGGCGTTCTTGGCTTACGCCAGCCCGATCATCGCGCCGGCTCCCGAGGGGGTCTACGTCTACGAGGGCGGGAACGGCGATCACGTCCGCCTGTTCGATCACGACGGCAACTACGTCCGCACGGTCTATCCGTTTCCCGCGGGCAAGGTGGCGCAGGTCAAGGGGATCAAGTCCTACAAGTTCCCGCAGGACGGCAAGACGTTTCCGCTGAAGTGGGCCCTGCCGCAGAACACCCTGCTCACCTCCGGGATGCTCAAGTACGGCGGGGCCTGGCCGTCGGGCGGCAGCACCGGCGTGCTCGCCGCCACCGCCATGTCCGTCCGTGGCGAGCGGATCGCCTTGGCACACGAGCGCCTTAACCGGTTGGCGACGGACGGCTCCTCAGGCGGGCTGGCCCTCAGCGGGCCGATGACCGCGTTCACCGTCCAGCAACGCGACTACCTCGGCCACAAGAGACCGCGGCACGTCGGCCCGCGCAGCGCCGCGCTCAGCCCCGACGGCACGTGGCTCTACCTCACTGGCTACCACTGGCCCGAATACTGGGGCACGGGCGGGACCCGGCACCGTTGGCTCAACGTCGTGGCGCGGGTGCGGTTCGACGGCGACGGGCCGGCGGCGCCGTTCGTCGGCAGCGCCCAGCGCGGCCAGGGCGGCACGGACAACGCGAGCTTCCGCACACCCGTCGGTGTGGCTTGCGACGCCCGGGGGCGCGTCTATGTTGCCGACCACACGAACGACCGCATCCAGGTCTACCAGCCCGACGGCACGTTCGTCCGCAGCATCAAGGTGTCCAAGCCGACGCGACTCGCCTTTCATCATCGCACCGGCGAGCTGTACGTTTTCTCGTGGAAGGTCGTCAATCCTCACCTTGACGGAAACATGGCGGCGCGGATCCCCGCGACGCTGACCCGCCTCGGCTCGCCTGATAAACCGCGAATGATCGGGAAGCCCTGCCCGCTGCCCCTCTCCGGCTACAGCCCCAAGTGGAGCTCGTGGGACCGGCTCGGCGGCACGCAGTACGGCGTGGCGCTGGACACGTGGGCGGACCCGCCGCGCGTCTGGATCGGCGGGGGCCTCGGTGGAGTCAGCAAGGCGCACGTCCGCATCTATGAACTGCGGAATGGCAAGCTCACGCTCAAGCGCAACTTCGGTGCGGAGGCGCAGAAGAAACTCGTATGGCTGGCGGCGCCCTACCACGGACGCCAGCGGCTCTACTGCAACCCCAAGAACGGCTGGGTCTACGCCGGCCACCAGCACCTGCCGTCGAACGTCCATTCCAAGAGCATCCGCGACCTCGTCGGCATCGACCCCGAGACGGGGGTGGTCCGCGTCGTCCCGCTCCCGTTCGACGCCGAGGACCTGACGTTCGACATGCAGGGCCGCGCCTACCTGCGGCTGACGCGGCAGATTGTGCGGTACGATACCTCCCGGTTCGGGATGGGATGGCGCGAGGTGCCGTTCGACTACGGCGAGCAGTTCGAGCGCCTGAGCTACCACGGCTACCGGTCGGCCCCGGCCATCTCCGCGATCACGGCGTGGGGCGGCTCGTACACGTCGGGCCAGTTCGGCGGCATCGCCGTCTCGCCCAAGGGCCACATCGCCGTGACCTTCGACGTCCGCGGCAAGCTGGCCGACCGAAAGGACGCCCGCGACGTCCACGCCCAGGACGCCCACCGCTACGCCCCCCGGGTCTTCCCCGGCCGCGCCGTCGTATGGGTCGTTCACGTGTGGGACGAGCGCGGCAACGTGCTCTACGACGACGCGCTCCCCGGCATGGGCATCTGCTCGGGCATCCATATCGACAAAGACGACGCCTTGTACCTGATGGTCGCGGCGCAGCGCCTGCTGGACGGGGTGCCGTACGTCAACGATGCGAGCTGCACAGTCATAAAGGCGAGGCCCGGAGCGGCCAGGGTGCTCTCGTCCGGGGGCGTTGTGCCGCTCAAGAAGCTCCGGCCCAGCCGCCCGCCCGACGTGAGGCGCTGGCGCCCGTCGCTTGGCGCGGCCTGGATCGAGGGCGCCGAGTGGCTCTACGGCGGGGTGGGGCTGGACTCGCACGGCGTGGTGGCCCAGTGGCGCCACTGCCATTGCGAGGCCATCGCCCGGCCGGCGTTCGACTACTTCGGCCGCTCGTTCCTGCCCGAGATCAACCGCTACGATGTCGCCGTGGCCGACACCAACGGGAACACCATCCTGCGCGTCGGCCGATATGGGAACGTGGACGACGGGATGCCGCTGGTGAAGAAAGGCGGCCCGCTGAACCCGCGGTCCATCGGCGGCGACGAGGTGGCGATCATGCACGGCAACCACCTCGCCGTGCACACCGACCGGCGGCTGTTCATCTCTGACTTGGCCAACGCGCGGATCGTGAGCGTGAAGCTGGCTTACCACGTGACGGAGAAGATACAATTGAAGGACGTGCCGGAGCAGGATCAGTGATCAGTAGGCAGTTATCAGTCATCAGTGTGGTGCTGCTTGCCGCCGCGAGCGCTGCCCCATCAGACCTCGACGAGTTCAAGGTCAAGCGGTGCGGACCGTTCGAGTTCGCCCAGAAGCCGGCCGTCACGCGCAATGGCGACCAGGTCACCATCACGTTCACGTCAAAGGCCTACTGCGACGCGACGGTGGCGATCGAGAACGCGGACGGCCGCATCCGGCGCCACCTCGCATCCGGGGTGCTGGGGAAGAACGCGCCGCCGCCGTTCCAGAAGGACTCGCTCCGCCAGACCATCGTGTGGGACGGCAAGGACGACCGGGGACGGTACGTCGACGACAAGGACGCGCTGACCGTCCGCGTGTCGCTGGGGCTCCGGCCGCAGTTCGAGCGGACGCTGTTCTGGTCGCCGAAGAAGCGGATCGCGCCGGGCAACCGGCCGCTGTTCGCCGCGGCGCCGGAGGGGGTCTATGTCTTCGAGGGCGGCGGGGTCGACCACATCCGCCTGTTCGATCACGACGGGAACTACGTGCGGACGGTCTATCCGTTCCCGCCGGACCGGTCGTCGCCGGCGGCAAAGGAAGGGCCGGCGGCGCTCCAGGCCGCGCTGGCGAAGGTGCAGGGCCTGCGGTGGATGACATTCCCGCAGGACGGCCGCGTGCTGCCCGTCTGGCAGGGCCTGGTCCAGGCGACGCTGTTCACCTCGGGCAGTAACACCGGCCACAACACGCTGGCCAAGTACGGCTGTGCCGCGTCGGCCTTCGCGCATCACAAGGGCCGCCTGGCGCTGGCCATGCGCTCGCTCAACCGCATGGCCACGGATGGCACCACGGGCGGCCTGCCGCTCGAGGGCCCGAAGACGTGGTTCCCGGGGCGCGGCAGGCGCGGCAGGCCCGCTCAGATCCCGCCCCGCAGCGCGGCGTTCTCGCCCGACGGCAAGTGGCTCTACCTGACCGGCTACCGGGGCGGCCATCACTCGTGGCTCCACGGCGTCGCGCGGATGGAATACCTCGGCGACAAGCCGCCCGAGGTCTTCCTTGGAACGATGACCGAAGGTGGCGACGGCGACGACAACGCCCATTTCCGGTGCCCCGCATCCGTGGCCTGTGACGCGCGGGGCCGCATCTACGTCGCCGACTATATGAACGACCGGATCCAGGTCTTCGCGCCGGACGGCCGATACCTGAAGACGATCGCGCCGGTCGCCAAGCCGGTCAACGTCTTCGTCCACCCCAAGACCGGCCACATCTACGTCATCTCCTGGATGCTGGTCACGCGGTTCTTCCGGTCGGACGCGATCAAGGTCCCGGCGACGGTCTCGCACTACGGCCCGCTGGAGGACCCGAAGAAGCTTGCCTCGCACCTGCTGCCGTTCGTCAACTACAACCCGACGATCAGTTGGAACCGGTCCGGCGGCATCCACCACGAGGCGTTTGTCGACTGCTTCACCGACCCGCCCACCGTGTGGGTGGTCCCCGGCACGGGCGACACGGCGAGCAAGCTGCTGCAGTTGCGGGCGTCTTACTCGCCCGGCCAGTATCGGCGATCGCCGTGGAGCGCGATGCACTATCGGCTCTGCCAGGAGAAGGACGGGAAACTCGTCGAGACGGCGAACTTTGCGAGAGACGTGGCGAAGAAGATCACGTGGGTGGGCCCGCCGCACGCGCCGGCGCTCGACCGACAGCGGCTCTACGTTGATCCGACCACTGGGATGCTCTACGTGGCCGAGGGCGACAGCGGCGTCGGCAAGGCGTTCCGCAAGATGCTCAAGATTGATCCCCGCACGGGCCGGGTGGGCGTGCTCCGGCTCCCCTTCAGCACGGAAGAGATCGGGTTCGACCTCGACGGGCGGATCTACCTCCGCACCGACACCCACGTCGCGCGGTTCAACCTGCGGAGCTGGCGCGAGGTGCCGTGGGACTACGGGGAGGAACGGGCGAAGCCGGGATTCGACGGCGACGGCCGGACGCTGATCGCCACCGTCCCCCTGCCGGGCTCGGGCCGGCCTGGGTGCTTCCACCTCGGCGGGTTCCACGTGTCACCCAAGGGTCATGTGCTCGTCTCCTGCTACAATATCAAGAAGCTGGCGGTGCGCATCCCCGGTGCGTTCAGTGCGGCGTTTGAGGGCGGCCGCCCGTATAAGCCCCGTATCTACCCCGGCCGCGTCCGTTGGGGCGAGATCCACGTGTGGGACAAGCACGGGGTGCTGCTCTACGAAGACGCCGTCGGCGGCCTGCCGATGACGGACGGCTTGGCGATGGACAAGGACGACAACATCTACGTGCTGGCGGCGGCGAACCGCGCGCTGGACGGGAAGGAATACCCGCTCGAGCGCGCCGAGACGCTGATGAAGTTTGAGCCGGGGAAGGGCAGGATCATTAGCCTGAGCAAGCGGGCGCCGATTCGGATCGCGCGGGCCGACGGCCCGAAGCGGCCGTTCGACATCGCCAAGGGCAACACCGGCGCCGCGTGGGTCGAGGGCGCCGAGTGGATGTACGGCGGGGTCGGCTACGGCGGGTTCAATTCGTCCAAGGGCGGTGGCGGGTGCGCCTGCTGGAACGCCCGGTTCGCGCTGGACCTGTTCGCGCGGTCCTTCGCCACCGAGCTGAACCGGTTCCGCGTCGCGGCGCTCGACACGAACGGGAACCTCATCCTGCGTATGGGCAAGTATGGGAACGTGGACGACGGCGTCCCCCTCGTCAAGGAAGGCGGACCGAAGAGCCCGCGGCCGGTGGGCGGCGACGAAGTCGCGCTCTGTCATCCGTCGTACGTGGCAGCGCACACCGACCACCGGCTCTTCATCGCCGACTACGGGAACTACCGCATCCTGAGCGTGAAGCTCGGCTATCACGCGGCGGAGAAGGTCGCGCTGAAGGACGTGACGGAGGGCAAGTGATCAGTGACCAGTTATCAGTGATCGGTGCGGTTTTCCTGGCCGCGGCGAGGGTCGCGGTTGTCTGGGCGCTCGCGTTGATGGCGGCGCACTACGGGCGGGCGAAGCTGGTGATGTTTCTGATCGAACGGGGCGCGCAGGTGAAACAGCACCGCGACGTGCTGCTGCTGTCCGCATCGTACGGCGGGTGCACGGCGTTCGCGAGGCAACTGATCGCGGACGGCGCGGCCGTGAACGCGGTCGACGGGCACGGCATGATGCCGGTGGAGCACGCCAGCGCGAAGGAGGTGAGGGCCGCGCTTCGGCGATACGGGCGAAGCCGGCGCGGGAACTGAAGCAGAAGCCGAAGGCGAGGGAGTGAAACCTCATCACGAAGACGGGCCGCACCAACGTCCGCTGGGGAGTGCTGTGTTCGGGCCCTGCTACGCCGCCTTCCGGTATGACTTGAGCAGCTCGCCGGACACGGGTTGCTGTCAGCCTTGCTCCATTTGTGGATATTTCGCGCGCACGGGTGCGGGTTCGTTGCATGCTCGACACCTTTCTAGTATCCTCTCAAATAGGCTTCTTGAATTTCATTTGTGAAGAGTCCATGCGCACGGGTAAGCAATGAACAGTCGTCAGCGATCGGCAATCTGCATAGTGTTGACGTGCCTGCTTGCCGCGTCGGCCACGGCCTCCGACTTCGACGAGTTCAAGGTCAAGCGGCAGGCGGTCTTTGAGTTCACGCAGAAGCCGAAGCTGACGCGGCGGGGCGACCAGGTCACCGTCAGGTTCGCGTCGAAGGCGTACTGCGACGCAACTGTCGCCATCGAGGACGCGGAAGGCGAGATCATCCGCCACCTGGCCTGCGGCGTGCTGGGGAAGAACGCGCCGCCGCCGTTCCAGAAGAACTCGCTGGCGCAGACGCTGGTCTGGGACGGCAAGAACGACCAGGGCGTCTACATCGACGACAAGGAAGACCTCACCGTCCGTGTGTCGCTTGGGCTCAAGCCGCGCTTCGAGCGCACGCTGTTCTGGGCGACGAAGAAGCGCTGGTCGGGCGAGCCGCCCATCATCTGCGCCGCGCCCGAAGGCGTTTACGTCTACGACTCCGGCTCGTCCATCGATCACGTCCGCCTGTTCGATCACAAGGGCGACTACGTGCGGACGGTCTATCCGTTCCCCGCGGACAGGATCGGCACGGTGGCCGGACTCCACCGCCACAGATTCCCGCAGGACGGGGCGACGCTCGCGCTCAAGTGCAACTTCCTCCAGACGACGATGCTGACGTCCGGCACCAACTGCCACCCGGTGACGTACAAGCCAAAGACGAAGACGTACGAGTCGGTGGTGGCGGGGTATCCGTGCCACTTCGGGATGTACGGCCGCGCCGCGCGCGGGATGACCGTCCATCGCGGGAAGCTGGCGCTAGCCTACTGGAAGCTCAACCGCTTCGGTACGGACGGCGGCGGCGCCGGCTGTCGTATCTACGGCCCGAAGGCCAGCCTTCCCGGGCGGATGCGGACGGTGCACTCGTTCCGCGGCGGCACCTACGAGGTCGGCCCGCGCAGCCTGGCCATCAGCCCCGACGGCAAGTGGCTCTATCTCTCCGGCTACTTCTGGTCCCAGCCGTGGAACTACGACAGCCTGCACGCCGTGCTGCGGATGCCGTTCGACGGCGGCCAGCCGCCGCAGCTCTTTCTCGGCAACACCAGCCAGTACAAGGGCGGCAGCGGGCCGAAGGAACTCAGCGTCCCGACCTGCGTTGCCTGCGACGCGAAGGGGCGTGTCTACATCGCCGACTACATGAACGACCGTATCCAGGTGTTCAGCCCCGATGCGGTGCTCCTCAAGAGCATTCCCGCGACGAAGCCGGTGAAGGTGTGCATCAACCCGCGGACCGGCGAGCTGTGGGTTTTCTCCTGGGTGGTCGGCAACGCACGCCTGGTGCTCGAGACCATGGCCAGCGAGAAGCAGCACAAAGGCTGGACCCGTGTCCCGGCGGCGCTGCGGCGGTACGGTCCGCTCAAGGCCCCCAAGCCGCTCGGCGCCTGGCCGCTGCCCGCGGTCGGCTACCGGGGCGAGGCTCGACCGGGCGGCGGCAGCAGCATCGCCAGCGGCGCGCAGTTCGCCGCCGACGTCGACTTCCGGACCGATCCGCCGACCGTGTGGTTCGTCCCCGGCGCTCCGTTCCGCGGCAACTGGGACAAAGTGAGCATCCAGCTCCTCCAGATCAAGGGCGGCAAGCTGCGCGTCGTCCGCGACTTCGGCAAGGAGGTCCGGCAGAGCCGCATCACCAGCCAATCCGCCGCGAGCATCCGCCAGCGGCTCTATGTGAATCCCGCGACCGGCTGCGTCTACGTCGCCAACGGCACGTCGTTCCAGGACGTGACCCGCATCGACCCGAACACGGGCAGGATCAAGATGGTGAGCCTGCCCTTCAACAGCGAGGAGATGTGCTTCGACCACGCCGGCCGGGCGTACCTCCGCTCGATGTCGTTCGTCGCGCGGTACGACGCGCGGAACTGGCGCGAGGTGCCGTGGGACTACGGCGAGGAGCGCAACCGCCTGTCGTTCTCCAGCATGTCCTGGGCGCGCGTCCGCGGGGCCGTCTCTGCGCTGCCCGTGTTCCAGGGGATCAACTGGCACATGGGCGGGATGCACGTCTCGCTGCGCGGCCGGCTTGCCGTCGCCTGCTACACCGAAAGCACACTCGAACTGCGGACCGACGACAAGGAGGCGCTCGAAGAGGGCAAAGCGTACGCGCCCCGCGTTTACCCCGGCCGGGCGCTCGGCCACAAACGGGCGCTGGTCCACGTCTGGGACGCGCGCGGAAAGCTGATCATCGAGGACGCCGCCCCCGGCCTGCCCGACCTCTACGGCCTGGGCATCGACCACCGCGACGACATCTACGTGCTGTCGTCGGCCACCCGCCTGCTCGACGGAAAACGGTACTTCAACGACATGGCCGGCACGATCATCAAGTTCCGCCCCAAGGCGGGCAAGGTGACCAGCATCGGCAAGGGCGTCCCCGTGGCGGTCAAGCCGGGCGGGCGGCCGGACGGGCCGTTCGATGTGCAGAGCGCCCTCCAGGGCAGCGCCTGGGTGCACGGCGCCGAGTGGCTCTACGGCGGCGTCGGGTACTGCGGCAAGAACCGCGGCGTCGGGTGCTCGTGCTACAACACCCGCTTTGCGCTCGACTACTTCGCCCGGTCGTTCGCGCCGGAGATGGACCGCTACAGCGTGGCCGTGCTGGACTCGAACGGGAACGTGATTCTGCGCGTCGGCAAGTACGGGAACGTGGATGACGGCGAGCCGCTGATCGCGAAGGGCGGCCCGCCGAACCCGCGTTCCATTGGCGGCGACGGCGGCAGCAAGGCTGCCGGGGCAGTTTCCGGGAGGAAACTGCTACGTCGCCCCATTGGGGGCGACGAGGTGGCGTTGTTCCACGGCGCCTACGTCGCGACGCACACCGACCGGCGCCTGTTTATCGCCGACCCGGGCAACGCGCGCATCCTCAGCGTGAAGCTGGGCTACCACGCGACGGAGAAGGTCGCACTCAAGGATGTTCTGGACAAGGACGAATAAACAGTGAACAGCAAGCAGTTAGCAGTAATCGGCGTTGTGTTGCTTTCATCCGTGGCCGTGGCCGGCGACCTTGATGAGTTCAAGGTGAAGCGGGAGCAGGTCTTTGACTTCACACAGAAGCCGGCCGTCACGCGCCAGGGCGACAAGGTCACCATCAGGTTTGCGTCGAAGGCATACTGCGACGCGACGGTCGCCATCGAGGACACGGAGGGGCGCATCATTCGCCACCTCGCCAGCGGCGTCCTGGGGGTGAACGCGCCGGCGCCGTTCCAGAAGAGCTCGAAGAAGCAGACGCTGGTCTGGGACGGCAAGAACGATCAGGGCACGTACATCGATGATAAAGACAGCCTGACGGTTCGCGTGTCACTCGGGCTCAAGCCCCGCTTCGAGCGCACGCTCCTCTGGTCGCCGCACAAGCAGCGCGGGGGCCTGCCAATCATGGCTCCCGCGCCGGAGGGCGTGTATGTGTTCGACGGCCAGGGCGTCGACTACCTGCGGCTGTTCGACCATGAGGGAAACTACGTCCGAACCATCTACCCGTTCCCGGCGGACAAGCTCAAGGAGGTCCAGGGGCTGCGCTGGCACAAGTTCCCCCAGGGATACACGCTGCCGCTTAAGGAGAGCGGCTATCAGCAGACGCTGCTGACCTCGGGCAACAACGACAGCATCCACGACAAGAACGGCGCCCGGTACGGGGCCGCGGCGATGGGGATGGCCGTGCGCGGGGGCCGGATCGCCCTTGCCCGCGAGCACCTCAATCGCCTGGCCACCGACGGCACGACCGGCGGCCTGCCGCTGAAGGGGCCGGAGACGGGGTTCCAAATCCACCGGGGCGGCTACGGCGGCTACGGCACGGGCAAGTACATGATCGGCCCGACCAGCCTGGCGTTCTCGCCGGACGGCAAGACACTGTACATGACCGGCTACCTGTGGCGGCAGCGCAGCGGCCACTCCGGCTGCTTCGACGTGGTGATGCGCGTTGATTTCGAGAAGGGCGAGAAGGCCGAGGTCTTTGTCGGCAGCACCAAGTACGGCGACTTCGGAAAAGACAATAAGCACTTCGCTGTACCGACATCGGTTGCCTGTGACCCGAAGGGGCGCGTCTACGTGTCGGACTTCCTCAACAACCGCGTGCAGGTCTTCGACCCGAGCGTGGGGCACCTGAAATCGATCCCAGTCGACAAGCCGACGAAGGTGATGGTCCACCAGAAGACGGGCGAGATTTTCGTTTGCTCGTGGGCGCCCATCGGCATTCCCGGCAATTCGTGGCGGGCCTACAACTACGACTTCAAGAAGATCAAGAACACCATCGCGACCTTCAGCCCGTACCCCCAGTGTAAGCGGACATCGTTCGAGCCGCTGCCGATCGGCCCCGCCGGTCATGGCCGCGTGTTCCAGGCGGGCCAGCTTCATCACGTCGAACTCGACTCGTGGGCGCCGGGCAAGCAGCCGGTGTTCTGGATCAACAGCCGCAAGTTCGTCGCCACCCGCGCCGATCACCGCATCCTCTACATCGACCACCGAAAGGTGATGGCCCACGGGGTGTGGGCAAGGGGCATCAAGATCGTCCGTAAGCAGGGCGGCAAGTGGGCGGTCATCGGCGCCTTCGGCAGGCGCGCGGTCCGGAAGGTCAAGCGCGTGCGGCCCATCGCGCACAACATTCAGCACTGCTACGTCAACCCCACCAACGGCAAGCTCTACGTCGGCGAGGCCGACAGCGGCGCCACCGTCAAAGCGTTCAACCGGCTGATTGAGATCGACCCCGAGACGGGCGCCATCCGGTCCGTCCCCCTGCCCTTCAACGCGCTGGACATCGCCTTCGATCTCAATGGCCTGATCTACATGCGGACCACGGACGTGGTGGCGCGCTACAATCCCGAGACGTGGCGCGAGGTCCCTTGGGACTACGGCGAGCAACTGGACCGGGTGAGCTGCGGCATGGGCGGGAACGCGGCGCCCGCCATCGCCGCGGTGGTGAT
>Ga0315553_10002115_pt1 | contig 16104 bp, 9 predicted proteins | sample SalMarSW160140MG_FD_203099 | JGI IMG/M metagenome (GOLD analysis project Ga0315553, IMG submission 203099) | Salt marsh sediment microbial communities from the Plum Island Ecosystem LTER, Massachusetts, United States - Salt Marsh Sediment SW1601-40 ... | reverse complement strand
CAACGGGCTGAATTCTTGCGAATCCAGCTACGACTTCAGACGGCTAAACTGTTACAAAACCTGCGATCAAGCCTCGCGACGCGGCGCCCGTTGGTCCATCTCCCGCGCCACGCGCTCCGAATCGGCATCGACCATCATTTCGACCAACTCGTCGAATTGCACTTGCGGCTGCCACCCCAGCACGCGGTGGGCCAGGCTGGCGTCGCCGCACAGCGTGTTCACGTCGGCCGGTCGCCGCAGCGCGGGATCCAGCTCGACGTGCTTCTCCCAGTCGAGCCCCAGTCGTCCGAACGCCTTACGGCAGAAGTCGCGCACCGAGTGTTTCACGCCCGTGGCGATCACGTAATCGCCCGGCGTTTCGTGCGAAAGGACCAGCCACATGGCGCGAACGTAGTCGCCGGCGAAACCCCAGTCGCGCTGTGCGTCGAGGTTGCCCAGCTTGAGCGTGCGATCCAGGCCATGCTTGATGCGGGCGGCGGCGTTGGTGATTTTTCGCGTGACAAACTCCAGGCCGCGGCGGGGCGACTCGTGGTTGAACAGAATGCCGCTGCAAGCGAACAGGCCGTAGCTTTCGCGATAGTTCACCGTGATGCAGTGTCCGTACACCTTGGCCACGCCGTACGGGCTGCGGGGACGGAAAGGCGTGGATTCGATTTGTGGCTCCTGTTCCACGGCGCCGAACATTTCGCTGCTGGAGGCCTGGTAAAAGCGAATCTGAGGGTCGACGTGCCGCACCGCCTCCAACAGCCGCGTCACGCCCAGGGCGGTCAGCTCCGCGGTCAAGAGCGGCTGCTGGAAGCTGGCCGGCACGAACGACTGAGCGGCCAGGTTGTACAGCTCGTGCGGTCGCACGGCGTCGAGAAGTCGCACGAGCGAGAGCTGGTCGAGCAGGTCGGCTTCGTGCAGCTTGATGCGGTCGAGCAGGTGGGCGATGCGGTCGGTATGTCCGGTGCTGGTGCGGCGGACCATGCCGTGCACTTCGTAGCCGCGCTCGAGCAGAAACTCAGCCAGGTACGAGCCGTCCTGGCCGGTGATGCCGGTGATCAGTGCGCGTTGCGTCATCGAAGAGTCGATGGTCCAGAGTCGAGAGCTGGAACGGGGCCAAAGCGGAAAGCGGAGAGCGGAAAGCGGTGGACCAAGTCAAATCCGCTCTCCGCTTTCCGCTTTGGCGCCGCGTCACTCGCTTTCTGTGTCGCCTGGTTTTGGCGGTTCCACGGCCGCGTGGGCAACCTCCTCGCCGTTTTCCTCGCGAGGCACGCGGACCACGGCTACGAGCTTGTCTTCCTCGTCGAGGCTCATCACGCGCACGCCCTGCGTGTTGCGGCCGATGATGCTGATTTCCCGCGCGGCGATCCGCTGGAGCTTGCCGCGGGCCGTCATCATCAACACCTCGTCGGTGTCGTCGACGCGCACGATGCCCACGACCGGGCCGTTGCGCTTCGTGGTCTTGATGTCCCGCAGGCCCTTGCCGCCTCGTTTCTGTGCCCGGTAGCGCGACGAAGAGGACGTTCCCTCCTCGGTCGATCCGTTGTCGGCAGCGCTCGGCTCGCCACCGTCGTCCATCGCATCGCCGCCGCCGCTGTCGACCTCATCGGCCGCCTCACCGGCCTCATCCGCGATGTCGCCCTCCCCTTCCGCATCACCTCCTCCGCCGTTCGCACCGGCCTGTTCGCCTTCCGGCGCCGGCGTATTGGGGCCGAACCAGGTGCGCTTGCCGTATCCATTTTCGCATGCAGTGAGCAGCGTCGCCTCGGGATCGGCCACCACCATGCCGACCAGCACGTCGTCCTTTATCAGCTTGATGCCTTTAACGCCCGACGTGTTGCGTCCCATGCGCCGCACGTCGCTCTGGCGGAAGCGGATGGCCATTCCCTGGGCGGTAGCCAGCACCACCTCGTCGCCGGGCTTGGTGACGACGATGTCGACCACTTCGTCGTCCTCGCGGAGCTTGATGGCGATGATGCCTCCCCTTTTGGGCCGGCTGTACGCTTCCAGCGCCGTTTTCTTCACCAGCCCTTTGCGGGTGGCCATTATGAGGAAATGTCCGGGGAGGTTGAAATCGCGCACGGGGCGGCAATCGGCAATCGTTTCCCCCTCGTCCAATCGGAGCAGGTTGACGATGGCGCGGCCGCGGCTTTCGCGACCCAACTCGGGCAGGTCGTACACTTTCTGCCAGTAGACCCGCCCTTTGTTGGTAAAGAACAACAGGTAGGCGTGCGTGCTGGCGACGAACAAGTGGGCGATGGGGTCTTCGTCCTCGGTTTTGGCCCCGGTGAGCCCCTTGCCGCCGCGACGCTGGGCGCGATAGGTCCTGGCGCTGGTGCGTTTGATGTAGCCGCGGTGCGAAATGGAGACGACCATCGTCTCCTCGGTGATCAGGTCCTCGAGGTCGACCGAACCGATCTCCTCGCCGCTGATCTCGGTGCGCCGCACGTCGCCGTGCTTGTCGCGAATTTCGCGCAAGTCCGCTTTGATGATGTCGAGTATGTGGCGTTCGTCGGAGAGAATGTGCAGGTAGCCTTCAATCTCCTTAAGCAGCTCGCGATGCTCGTTCCCTAGTTTCTCCTGCTCCAGGTTGACAAGCTGTCCCAGCCGCATCCGCAGGATTTCGTCGGCCTGCACGGGCGACAGGCTGTACGACTCGGCGTCGCCCAGTTCGGCCCGCAACATCTCGAATCCCGCATCGCCCAGGGCGCGGCGCAGCATCGCGACCGGACACTCGAGCGCGACCAGGTTCTCCTTGGCTTCGGCCTGCGTGGCGGCGGCCCGAATCACGCGGAGGATTTCGTCGATGTTGGCCAGCGCGAGCAAGAGCCCTTCGACGTTGTGTTTGCGTCGCCGCGCCTTGGCCAGCAGGAATTGCGTGCGCCGCCGGATGACCGTCCCCCGATGGCGGACGAACTCGCTGAGTATCTCCTTGATCGGCATCTCCCGCGGCTTGCCGTCGACCAGCGCCAGGAAGATGAGCGAAAACGAATCTTGCAGCGGCGAGAACTGATAGAGCTGGTTGAGCACCACGTCGGGGTCCGCGTCGCGCTTGAGGTCGATCACCAGCCTCACCGGCTCCTTCAGGTCGCTTTCGTCCCGAATCGCCGAGATGCCCTTGATCCGCCCATCGTTCACCAGCGCCGCGATCCGCTCGATTACGCGGTCGCGGAACTGCTGGAAGGGAATCTCCGTCACCACGATGCGGTAACGGTCTTTCTTGTATTCCTCGATGCGGGCCCGCGCTCGTACCACGATGGTGCCCCGACCCGTGTGGTACCCGCGGCGGATTCCCGTGCGCCCGCAAATGATGCCACCGGTGGGAAAGTCGGGGCCGGGCAGTGTCTCCAGCAGTTCGTCGATCGACACGCCGGGGTCGTCGATGACGCGAATCAGCGCGTCGCACACTTCGGCGAGGTTATGCGGCGGGATCGACGTCGCCATGCTGACCGCGATGCCGCTGGAGCCGTTGACCAGCAAGTTGGGAAACTTCGCCGGCAGCACCGTCGGTTCCTGCCGCTGCTCGTCGTACGTGGGTACGAAATCGACCGTGTCCAGCGCCAGGTCTTGCAGCATCATCGCCGCGATCGGCGACATGCGGGCTTCGGTATACCGCATGGCGGCCGGGGGCAAACCGGCGATAGATCCGAAATTTCCCTGCCGATCGATCAGCACGTGGCGCATATTCCACTCCTGCGCCATGCGAACCAGCGTGGGATAGATTACCTCTTGCCCGTGCGGGTGATAATTGCCCATCGTCTCGCCGGCAATTTTTGCGCATTTTGCGCGGGCCGAGCCGGGCGAGAGATTCAGATCGTTCATCGCCACCAGGATCCGCCGCTGCGACGGTTTCAGGCCGTCGCGCACGTCGGGCAGCGCCCGGGAGACGATGACGCTCATCGCATAGGTGAGGTAGCTTTCCTTGAGCTCCTCTTCGATGGGCACATCGATGATGTTGCCCAGCGGCGGACTCCCGTTTCCGTCGCCCGGCTCCGGCGGGAGATCATCAGGTTCAGGCGAATCGGTCGACAAGCGACAGTCCTTTCCGCGCTAGCAGTCCCAGCGAGGCGGCCGCCCGGCGAAGCTTCGAACCGGGGGCAAATGAGCGGTGCTCTAGGCAGGGTGAAAACGCAAGTGAAAGTCTACCAGTTTTGGCCCTGGCCAACAACGCCACAACCGCAATTGGGCTCGCCGCAACTGCAAGCGCGAAAACGTGTTGCGACGCTGGTTCGGCGGCACTTGGCGCGAGGGCCGCCGGCTTGGACGGCGAGGCGTAAGCGACCTGGAAAACGGCCCCCAAAAGTCGATTGCCTTGGCCCACTTTTCCCGCGCCGTTTATCGCGCGTCGTTGCGCTGGTAGGTTGCACCTGTTGGCGCCGTGTGAGAACCGTTGATGGCGCTGCGGAAGCGCGCCAATGCCTGGTCGACCGCCGTCACGCGGGCACCGACTCGATAGGAGGAGTTCACACGACAATGCTTCGAGTCGTATCCACTGCCGCAGTGGCGATCACCCTCGCGGTCGTGTTGGCTGTCGCCTTCTGGGGTCAAGGACAATTCGGCGCCCGAGCCGACGAACCCGACGCTCAGACAAAGCAAGCTGATGCTGTCGCAAAGTCGAAAGAAGGCGAGCCTGTGGCCGACGAAGCCCGGCTCCGCGTAATGACGTTCAACATCCGCTACGACAACGCGGGCGATGGCGAGAACCGCTGGCGCAACCGACGCGACGCCGTGGCGGCCGTCATCGCGGAGAACAAGGTCGACGTCGTCGGTTTGCAGGAGGCGCTCGAACGCCAGATCGACGACCTCGCCCAACGCCTGCCCGATTACGCCTGGTACGGCGTGGGCCGGGACGACGGCAAGACGCGAGGCGAATTCGCCCCCATCTTCTATCGCAAGGACCGCTTCGAGGTCATCGACAAGGGGGTCTTCTGGCTCTCCGAAACGCCCGAGACGCCCGGCAGCAAGAGTTGGGACGCGGCCATCACACGACTCGTCACCTGGATTGAATTCCGCGACAAGACGGCCGATTGCACGTTTTTCGCCTTCAATACGCACTTCGACCACATCGGCACGGAGGCGCGACTTCGCAGCGCCGCCCTGATTCGGGAAAGAATCCCGCGGATCGCGGGGGAAAAGCCGACCGTTTTGACCGGCGACTTGAATTGCGTCGCCACGTCGGCGCCGTATCGCACGCTGACCGAAAAGGGAGATGCGGACGTCGACCGGCCCCCCGCACTCCTCGACACCCGCAAGGTCAGCTTGACCGATCCTCGCGGACCCGACTCCACGTGGAACGGCTTCACCGAAATCGAATCGGGCCGGATTATCGACTATGTGTTCGTATCGGCCGGCTGGCGGGTTGCGTCGCACGCAACCATCGACGAGCGGGTGGAAGGGCGATTCGTTTCCGACCATCTGCCGGTGCTAGCTGAGATCACGCTCGTGCAGTGAGGGCGGTCGGTGGGTCGGTGCATGGGGATCACCCTCGCTCGCGATTTGTGCGGCAGCCGCCGCCGGCTTCTTGACAGGTTAGCGCGCCGCGCGGTCTAGTCATGGGCGTGGAATGTGCCGACGCCGCAGCACCCCGGGGCCGCAAGCGCCTCCGTCGCGTCGGCCCGACACGCTGTGCGGACGACCGATGAGCAATCTGAAACCCCATGAAACGGTGCTGTTTTTTCCCAGCATCGGGCATCTGGACAGCGGCGGGCAAACGTGGCGCGTCGTCGTCAGCGGCGTCGTGCTGCGTCCGGGCCACGTCAATCTGCGGAAGCGCATTTTACTGCGGTTGCTGCGCCGGGCTTTGAAAGTGCCCCGCAACGCGCTCGAGACCGATCTGTTTCGCCGCCGTATCAGCGGCTTTTTGCTGGGCACCCAAGGCAAGCGGCGGGTCGCCGTCCGCGTTGGCCAACGGGTCCACACCATCAAGAAGAAATCGCGCCGCAACGGCCAGTTTTCCGGCGTGCTGCACGTCGACGCCGGCGAAGCGGAGCAGATTCAGCAAACGCTCGGTCACGGCGACGGCTGGTTGCACTTCGAGCTGGCAGGGTCGCAAGGACCGCCCGCCATCGGCCGTGCGCAGCTCATCGGCGAAACCGGCGTGTCGGTCGTCTCCGACATCGACGACACGATGAAGCACACCGGCACGACCAACCAACGCACGCTGTTGGTCAACACGTTTCTGCGCAAGTTCGAGCCCATCGACGGCATGACGGAGTTGTACCGCGGCTGGGCCGAGCAAGGGGCGGCGTTTCACTACGTCTCGTCGAGTCCCTGGCAGCTTTACCACAACCTGGCCGAGCTTTGCGGCGACGAGGGCTTCCCCGAGGGTACCTTTCACCTGCGTGCCTTCCGTCTCCGTGACGACATGCTGCTGCGCATGCTACTGATGCGGCGGCGGGGCAAAGGAAAGGTCATCAAGCACATTCTGCGCTCCTTCCCTGGCCGGCAGTTCGTGCTGGTGGGCGACACGGCCGAACGCGACCCGGAGCTTTACGGCGCGCTGGCGCGAAAATTCCCCGACCGCGTGGCGGCCATCTACCTGCGAAGTGCACCGCGACGGCGGACGAAACCCAACCGCCTGGGCAAGGCGTTCCGGGGTGTTTCGCCCGACTTGTGGCGCGTGTTCGACCGAGCCGACGAGCTTCCCGAGCAGATTCTCGCCGGCCAGTCGGCACTCGACCCCGCCGTTGGCTCTTGACGCGCAGTCCTCTTGTCGACACGTCGCCAATCTGGCACCATAGTTGGTTTTCCCGCCCGTTTCCCGCTTCGTTTCCGTTTGCCAAGTGCAAGGAGTTGGCCTTCCATGGCCCGATACACTCGTCCCAAGGCGCGGGTCAACCGCCGCCTCAATACTCAGGTGTTCGAGAACGCGGGTGCCGTGCGGGCCCACGAACGGCGGGACAATCCGCCGGGAATGCACACGCGAGGCCGGCGCCCCTCGACCTATGGTCTGGCGCTCGCCGAGAAGCAGAAGATCAAATACTACTACGGCCTGGGCGAACGCCAGTTGCGGCGCTACTTCGACAACGTCGTTCACACCAAGGGGAACACCGGCCAGCAGTTGCTGCTCTTGTGCGAGCGCCGGCTCGACAACGTGGTCCGCCGAGTCGGTTTCACCAAGACCCGTCCCCAGGCCCGACAGGGCATCGTGCACGGCCATTTCCAGGTCAACGGGGTGAAGGTCACCAAGCCCTCGTATCAGGTGCGACCGGGCGACGTGATCACCTTGAGGCCCCGCGAGAACCTGCAGAACTACTATCGCGGCGTCTCCAGCGATAGCGAGACTCAGCAGGTCGACTGGCTTGCGTTCGACGAAGAATCGCTGCGGGCCACCGTGCTGGGCAACCCCGGGCCGAGCGACATCAGCCTGCCGGTCGATGCGAACACGGTCGTCGAGTTCCTGTCTCGCTGAACGCGCATCATGCACACGCAAGTGGCCGTTTTGGGCGGCGGACCGGGCGGTTACGCGGCGGCCTTTCTTGCCGCCGACGCCGGGCTCGAAGTAACGCTCGTCGAATCGGCGCGCCGCCTGGGCGGTACGTGCCTGCTCTGTGGTTGCATCCCGTCGAAGGCGCTGCTCCACGTCGCCCGCGTAATGGCCGAAGTGGAAGAGCTTAAGCACGACTGGGGCGTCGAGTTCCCGCCGCCGCAGATTCAGCTCGATCAGCTTCGCGCCCGCAAGGATAAGGTCATCCAGACGCTCTCGGGTGGCCTGGCCCAGCTTGCCAAGCGGCGGAACGTGAAAGTCATCTGGGCCCGCGGCGTGCTGGAGGATTCGACCACGCTCCGCCTCGAAGGGGACGACGCCTCGATGCCGCCCGATGGCCGGCTCACGTTCGACCACCTCGTGCTGTCGACCGGCTCGGTGCCGTCGATGCCCAAGAGCTTCGCCATCGGGTCGGACCGCGTCATCGACTCGACCGGCGCTCTGGAACTGCGCGACGTGCCCAATAGCTTGCTGGTCATCGGCGGCGGCTACATCGGCCTGGAGATGGGAACCGTGTACGCGTGGCTCGGCACCAAGGTGAGCGTAGTCGAATTGACCGAGACGCTGCTGCCGGGGGTGGATCGCGACCTGGTCAAGCCGCTACACAAGAACCTGACCAAGCTGTTCGGCGAACGGATCTACCTGAATACCAAGGTCGGATCGCTCGGCCAAAAGGGGCAGTCGGTCGAGGTGGCGTTCGAGGGCCCCGGCAAATACGGCACGGAGAAGTTCGATCGCGTGCTGGTGTCCGTCGGCCGTGCGCCCAACAGCCGCGGGCTTGGGCTGGAGAACACAAAGGTGCAGGTCGATGGCCGGGGCTTCGTGGTTCACGACAAGAGCCAACGCACCGACGACCCGCATATCCTGGCCATCGGCGACGTGGCGGGCGAGCCGATGCTGGCCCACAAGGCCACGCACGAAGCGAAAGTGGCCGTCGAATCACTGTTGGGCAAACCGGCCGAATTCGACAATCTGGCGATTCCCGCCGTCGTGTTCACCGACCCCGAAATCGCCTGGGCCGGCCTCACCGAAGAACAGGCGAAGCGCGACGGGCGAAACGTGCAAGTGGCCATGTACCCGTGGGGCGCGAGCGGACGCGCACAAGCGCTGGGCCGCATCGAGGGGCTGACCAAGTGGCTGGTCGATCCCGAGACCGAGCGCGTGTTGGGCTGCGGCATCGTCGGCCCCGGGGCGGGGGAATTGATCGCCGAGGCGGTGCTGGCCATCGAAATGGGGTGCCAGATGCGCGACGTAACCGAATCGATCCATCCCCATCCCACGCTCAGCGAAACCGTGATGAACGCCGGCGAAGTTTTTTACGGCACGGCCATCGAGCTGTATAAGCCGAAGCGATAGGGGGGCGCTGGCCGCCTTCACCTGTCAAATCCCGGCATTTCCTTAATGCCCTCACCATCGCGCCCCGAGAAAACAGGGTGAGAGGACCGGCGAAACCGTTTTGCCGGGTACAATTGCTAACTGTCGCACTGCTCGTGCTGGGGATACCCGCTCATGCCTGATACACGAGCCGCACACGGTGCGGCGCACGATCCTTCGAAACCGCCCGATGCGCCCTCGCCCGATGCGCCGACCCCGGCGCACGCCACCGACGTCGACCCGGCGGAAACGCAGGAATGGATCGACGCCCTGGAATACGTGCTGGGCAGCCGCGGCCCGGAGCGCGTGCGCTACCTGCTCGCCGCGCTCGAACAAAAGGCCCGTCGCGACGGCGTCGATCTGCCGCTGGCCTCGAACACCCCCTACGTCAACACGATTCCCGTCGACAGCCAGCCCCGCTACCCCGGCAACCGCGAAATCGAGCGCCGCATCAAGAGTATCATCCGCTGGAACGCCATGGCCATGGTCCAGCGGGCCAACAAGGAGACGCCCGGCATCGGCGGCCACATCTCCAGCTTCGCGTCGTCGGCCACGCTCTACGAAGTGGGTTACAACCACTTCTTTCGCGGGCGGGGCAAGTCGGGCTTCGGCGGCGACCAGGTGTACTTCCAGGGGCACGTGTCGCCCGGCATGTACGCCCGCGCGTTTCTCGAAGGCCGCCTGAGCGAGGATCACCTGAAGAACTTTCGCCGCGAGCTGGCGCCCGGTGGCGGGCTCTCCTCATATCCGCACCCGTGGCTGATGCCCGAGTTCTGGGAGTTCGCCACGGTATCGATGGGCCTGGCGCCGATCATGGCCATCTACCACGCTCGTTTCAACGAGTACCTGCACGACCGCGGCCTGGCCGACACCGCCGGCAAGAAGGTGTGGGCCTTCTTGGGCGACGGCGAGTGCGACGAGCCCGAAACGCTCGGTGCGATCACATTGGCGGCCCGCGAGCAGCTCGACAACCTGATCTTCGTCATCAACTGCAACTTGCAGCGGCTCGATGGTCCGGTGCGCGGCAACGGCAAGATCATCCAGGAATTGGAAGCGATCTTCCGCGGCGCCGGCTGGAACGTAATTAAGGTCATCTGGGGCGACGACTGGGACCCGCTTCTGGCCAAGGACGCCGACGGCCTGCTGGTCCGCCGCATGGGCGAAGTGGTCGATGGCCAGTATCAGAAGTACACCACCATGCCCGGGTCGTACATTCGCGACCACTTCTTCGGCGAGTATCCCGAGCTGCTGGAGCTGGTGTCGAGCTACTCCGACGAGAAGCTCGTGAAAATGCGCCGCGGCGGCCACGACCCCGAGAAAGTGTTCGCCGCCTTCCAAGCGGCCATCGAGTGCAAAGGACGACCCACCGTCATCCTCGCGAAGACCGTGAAGGGCTACGGACTCGGCGAGGCGGGCGAAGGCCGCAACGTGGCCCATCAGCAGAAGAAGCTCAACGAGGCCGAGCTGCTCGAGTTCCGCAGCCGCTTCGGTATTCCCATTTCCGACGACGACGTGGCCGAAGCCCCGTTCTACAAGCCGCCCGACGACAGCGCCGAGATGCGCTACCTCCGCGAGCGGCGCGAGGCGCTCGGCGGTCCCATGCCTAGCCGCCCCACCACCGTCCCCACGATGCAGGTTCCCGCGCTCGACCAGTTCGGCGAGTATCTCACCGGCAGCAAGGGGAAGGAGATGTCGACCACCATGGGCGTGGTCCGCCTCATGAGCCGCTTGTGCAAGGACGAGCACGTCGGCCGCAACGTGGTACCCATCGTGCCCGACGAGTCGCGCACGTTCGGAATGGAGGGCATGTTCCGCCAGATCGGCATCTACGCCCACGCCGGCCAACTCTACGAACCGGTCGATTCCGATAACCTGCTCTTCTACAAAGAGGCCAAGGACGGGCAGATTCTCGAAGAGGGCATCACCGAAGCCGGCTCGATGGCGTCGTTCATCGCCGCGGGCATCTCCTACAGTCAGCACGGGATCAACATGATTCCGTTCTTCATCTTCTACTCAATGTTCGGCTTCCAGCGCATCGGCGATCTGATCTGGGCCGCCTGCGACATGCGCGCCAAAGGATTTTTGATAGGGGGAACCTCGGGCCGCACGACGCTCAGCGGCGAAGGGCTGCAACACCAGGACGGCCACAGCCTATTGAATGCGATCGCATTTCCCGGAGTGCGCTCGTACGACCCCGCGTTCGTGTACGAAGCGGCGGTGATCGTGCTCGACGGCCTGAAGCGGCTCTACCAGGACGGCGAAACCGCCATCTACTACATTACCGTCGGCAACGAAACCTACCCCATGCCCGAGATGCCCGCGGGCGCCGAAGAGGGCATCATCCAGGGGCTGTACAAGCTGCACAGCGCCGACGTGCCCGGCAGCAAGCACAAAGTGCAAATCCTGGGCGCCGGCGCGCTGGTGCGATCGGCCCTCAAAGCGCAGACGATTCTCGCCGAGCGGTTCGGCGTCGGCTCGAACGTGTGGAGCGCCACGAGCTTCACGCAGTTGCGCCGCGATGCCCAGGCCGCGCGCCGCTGGAACATGCTGCACCCGACCGAGCCGCCGCGCAAGTCGTACCTGGAAAGCGTACTGGCCGACGAGAGCGGGCTGTTCGTGGCCGTGTCGGATTACGTGTGCGCGTTGGCCGAGCAGATCGCGCCGTGGATTCCCGGCGAGTTTTTCGCCCTCGGCACCGACGGCATGGGCCGCAGCGACTCGCGCGAAGCGCTGCGGCGGCACTTCGAGGTCGATGCCCCGTCGATTGTCGTGGCCACGTTGTACCGCCTGCTCCGCCAAGGCGCGATCGAAGCCGGCGAAGTGCAGCGAGCGATCAAAGAGCTCGGAGTCGACCCCGAAAAAGCAGATCCTTTGACGGCTTAATGGAACGGTTGGACGAACGACGCTACACGACTATGGCAATCGAAGTCAAACTTCCCGAATTAGGCGACGGAATCGAATCCGGCGACGTGCTGCAAGTGATGGTGCGCGCCGGCGATACCATCGGCGCGAACCAGAGCATCATCGAGCTGGAGACCGACAAGGCGACGGTCGAAGTTCCCAGTCCGCAAGCGGGGCGAGTCGCGAAGGTGCTCGTTTCGGCGGGTCAGACCGTTCCGGTGGGGGCGATACTGATTACGCTCGAGGCGGCGCCGGCGAAGCGTGCGGAAAAACCGAGTGCTGGGGCGCCGAAGAAAGAGGTTGCGCCACGGAGCGCGAAACCGCAAGCGGTTGCGCAGAGTGTGGAGGCAATGCCGCCCGCGCGCGAGGAGACGCCCGCAGCGCCGGTTCAGAGGCAGGTAAAGTCGTCCACGCAGACGCAGACACAAACGAAGTCTCCCGCGCCGGCGCAAGTCAACGCGCCAGCGCAAGTGCAAACTCCGGCGCCGACTACTGCGAAATCGCCGGTGCGCGCGCAGTCACCAGCCAAGTCGCCCGTTCCCGCGGGGCCCGCTATTCGCCGGTTTGCCCGCGAGCTGGGGGTCGATCTGGCGCATGTACACGGCACTGGCGAGCAGGGGCGCGTTACCCGCGAGGACGTATTGGCCGTCGTTCGCCAGGCCGCCAAAAGCGCGCCGCCCGAAGAGGTCGCGAAAAAGGTGTCAGGAACCTTTGATGCGCAGCACCCTCCGGGCCGTGCCGGTCAAAGGTTCCTGACACCTTTTTCTCGACCGGAATCAACGGAAGTGCCCGGCGAGCCTTCGACCGACGCCTGGGGTCCGGTGCGCGTCGAGCCGATGTCGCGAGTGCGCAAGACGATCGCCGCCAAGATGCACCAGTCTTGGTCGACCGTGCCCCGCGTTACCAACTTCGACGACGCCGACGTGACCGAGCTCGAAAAGCTCCGCCTCTCCAGCAAGGCCGACTACGCCGAGAAGGGCATCAAGCTCACGTCGATGCCGTTCGTCGTCAAAGCGGTCGCCATGGCGCTTAAAAGCAACGCGGTCATCAACGCCGCGCTCGACCCCGAGCACGACAAAATCGTCTACAAGCAGTACGTGAACGTCGGCATCGCCGTCGACACCGAGCGCGGGCTCGTCGTCCCTTCGCTCCGCGCCGCCGACCGGCTTTCGATTCCCGACATCGCCCGAGGAATCGCCGAAATGGCCGAGAAGGCCCGCGGCGGCAGTTTTTCGCTCGAAGAGCTCCGCGGCAGCACGTTCACGATCAGCAACCTGGGCGCGATCGGCGGCACGTATTCGACGCCCATCGTCAACACGCCCGAGGTGGCGATCCTGCTGGTGGGCCGCTCGCGCAAAATGCCGGTGGTGGTGAAAGACCACATTTTGCCGCGCCTGATGATGCCGCTCAGCCTCTCCTACGACCACCGCCTGGTCGACGGCGCCACGGCCGCGCGGTTCCTCAACGACGTAATCGGCTACCTGGAAACGCCGAGCCGACTGCTGCTGGCGCCGTAGATTGCCAACGCGGCCGCTTCTTGGCCGACGAATCGCCCGTCAGCTTTTTTCTTTGGCACGGCGGGATGTGGCACTATAATCCATGGTGCGATAGCTCCACCGCGGCAAACGAGGAGGATGTGCCATGTCGACGGTTGTTGAACGGTGCCAGACCACCCGTACCGGCGGTGGCACCTCGCGGCTGGCGCTCGCTGCACCGTTTCGCGCGTTGCGCCTGGTCATTTGCGGCACGGCGCTAGTTGGCCTGATTACGAGCGCGGCCGCTGGCACCGATCCTGAGTCCGACGAGACGATCACGAACGAAGAGTTCGTACGAGAGGTGTTGGAAAGTGGGATCGAGAATGTCCAGCAATCTGAGTTTGAAAATCGACCGCAAGTGCTGCCATTGCTTGGTCGGGCGCTTCGAGAACGCAATCGCCGCGAGCTGCGACCTTTTCTTGACGTTTGTTCGAAAATGGTCCTTGGCACCGACCACCGCGCGGCGCTCGTCGCTCGCGCAGAAATGCTGGCGCTTCTCTATGCGCCAGATCGAGAGTTATCGGATGCGGCAATGGAAACCCTGAGCCCGCTACTGCTGAGCGCAAGCGAATGGGTGGACGAACACTCGTCCGAGTGGACGAAGGCCGAGCGCGAAGTGGGAGGACGGCGTGTTCTGTTCGGTCAGCATGATACTGTAGACTTCCAAGACTTGGACTTCGCGTCAAGCAAGTTGACCTACTTGCGGATCGTGAACGTCGTCTCACCGCGTAAGCCCGGCGCACTGGAAACGATCGAGAACGTCGGACCCGACAGCTTGTACTGTAATAGCCTTCCCTTGCGCGATGCTGATTTGAAGTACCTCGCTGGTTTGTCGAACTTTGTATTGTTTGAGCTCAACGAAACGAATATCACGGGTAGTGGCCTGCGCGATCTGGACATGCCAAATCTGCGATTCGTTCATTTGTACGGATGCCCGGTAAAGGACGACACAGTCGGCCTCATTGATATTCCGACCCTCGAGCTCCTGGATTTACAGCACACTGGAATTACTGATATGGGGCTGGGGGCAATTAGGCCTGGGCGAATCTGCGCATTGTGGATCAATGGCACGAGGATAACAACGGAAGGGCTGTCAGCCCTCGCGCGGTTTGAGCAACTGTATGAGCTAAGTGTTGACGGGAAACTTTTGAGTAAGTTGGCAATCATGCACTTGGCAGCATGTCGCAAGCTGGGCAGGATTCGCGTCCAGGGTCCGCTTGCCGAGGGCATGACTCGCGAGAAACTTGTTGCCGCATTGCCAGAGTGCGATATCGAAATCGACGATTCCACCGACAGCGAATGATATGACGACGCCAGTGAATCGCTTGTTCTGAAGATTCTGCGGCAGCCGGCATCGACAACCGGATCTGCCACCGTCGCGGTACGTTCTTCTACATCAGACTCGGCTTCCTCAGGCCGTGCTAGAGTTGCGCCTTGATCGATTTTAACCGTTCCGCTTCCGGCAGTTGTTTGTAGTACTCGTCGAGCGGGAAGCAGCCGCTGAGCATTCCGTTGCGCGGGCCTGTCGTGCAGTCGCTGAATGTGCGGCAGAGCGTTTTGCGCTTCAGCGGGGCGCCGGAGAGGACGTCGGCGGGCATTTCGGGGTAGGCCAGCACCATCCGGCCCAGGCCGACGGAGTCGATCCAGCCGGCGCGGACTGCCGCTTGCGCCACGTGAGGCAGATACTCCTGCAAGTACGAGTAGCCGCTGCCGACCATCACCAGCTCCGGCACCGCCTGCTTGCACTGGCGGGCCATTTCGATTTGCCGCGCGACTCCCACCAGCGGATCTTCGGGAGGCAGGTATCCATCGCTGGGCGGATAAAACGCCGGCCGCTGGATGTGCGGGCTGTAGTACGGGCAGCCGCACGAGATGTTCACGGCCGCCACGCGAGAATCGCGCAGAAGCTTCAGCAGTTCGATCGGTTCGGTCATATCGGGCTGAATTGGATTCTCGGGACAGACGCCGAATCCGCCGCGGTACGGCAGCAGATGTTCGAACGGCATCGGCCGCCCCACTTCGCGGCCGCTCTGATAGGGGACCGTGTCGAACACGCTCAAGCGCACGCCGACGACGAGATTCGGGTAAGAATCGCGTATGCGGCCGACAATCGTTCGCAGCACAAGCGAGCGACCGCATGAATCGCCACCGAATCGGCCCGGCCGATCGCGGGCACCCAACAGCTCGTGCAAGAGGTACCCGTGGCAGGCTTTCACATCGACGAACTGGTAGCCCGCCTTTTCTGCCAGACCGGCGGCTTCGACGAATCGGTCGATCAATCGCTCCAGCTCGTCGTCGGTCCACACAATCGAATTGTCGTCGGGGTCGATGCCGAACCGCGCGTCGAGCAGTGGATCGTGATACGCAATGCGCGGTTCGAGCCGCTCCGAGTTCGGTCGCGAGAAGCGGCCCGAGTGGGTGAGCTGCAAACCCACCACCAGATCGTCGTCGGAGCCGAACCGCTCGCGATGCGCGGCGCGGCACTCGCTTAGTAGCGCGACGAGGCCATCGAAGTTGGCCGGCGTCGCCAGCGTCTGATTGGGATTGGCCCGGCCGTCTTCCTGCACGGCGGCCGCTTCACCTCCCCAAATCAGCTTGGCCCCACTGGTGCCGAACCGCCGCCATCGGCGAAGCGTGTGCGGCGAAGGGGAGCCGTCGCGCTCGGCGTCCCAACCCTCCATGGGATGAATGCACCAGCGATTTCCCGCCGTGAGCGGACCAATTGCCAAAGGCGCCGCCAGCGGTGAACCCTCGGCCGCGCTGAGCACTGCATCGTCAACCGGCAGCGAAACGCCCAGCTCCTCCAGCCGCGCCCGAAACGCC
>Ga0315553_10002114_pt1 | contig 16105 bp, 17 predicted proteins | sample SalMarSW160140MG_FD_203099 | JGI IMG/M metagenome (GOLD analysis project Ga0315553, IMG submission 203099) | Salt marsh sediment microbial communities from the Plum Island Ecosystem LTER, Massachusetts, United States - Salt Marsh Sediment SW1601-40 ... | reverse complement strand
ATCCTACTGCGGGATGGGATGAAGAAAAACTTAGGGGTATAACTGGCATTCCATCTGATTTCCGAATCGGCACCGTGGTTTTCTTCGGTTACGAATTTGAAGGCGAACCCACTTTTCTCTCAGAGAGAAACCAAGAACGAGAGAAGACCAGAACTCCGCGAAAACCACTTGATGAAATCGTTCACTGGAATAATTGGTAATCAAATTAAAATAGCTTGAATTCTGATTATATTCCAAGTATCAACGAGGTCTACCTATGCAAGGCCTAGATTACTGGCAACTAATAGTATATGCATTACCCGGAATATTCCTGGGAATAATGCTAGGGTACCTGATTGGAGGTACGAGAAGTCTTAGATTGATTGACCGTATTGGACTAGGTCTTGTTGTAGGTGTTATTGGAGGCATAATCATTTCATTGATGTTGGTTGCAATCGTTGATCCCGGTGACTATGGTATCCTTCTTGCTATCATCGCCAATACTGCTGGTATTATCTTTGGTGAAATTATCAACTGGGCCCCTATTCAAAAGACTTCCAAGAAGTCACACATCCTTTTTGATCCAGAGGAAGAAGAAAAGGAATTTGAACGTCAGTTGAAAAGCTTTATGGATTCTGAATAGTGATTTCATGAATGGTATTGTCTCCAAAAGCATTCATAAGTACCTTCGAGTATTGCTGTCAATCGAATGATTTCAGAGGGATAAGAATGCGAAAGACGCTAACTCATTTCATTGTTATTACATTAATCACTTGTATTCTATGGGCTCCTTATATTGCCCCTGTTCATGCACAACCACCCGGATGGGGTGGGGATGAAAACCTCTACATTAAGATGGAACTCAACAATGAATCAGTTGTTGGGGTTACAGACCCTATTCCAATTTTGACAAGTCCTGATTTCTATTTTGAAGTTGAGGCTGCAAATAATCTCCATCTCTCATCTATTTCATTTCAATTGATATACATGGGATTCCCGTTTCCTGTTCAAGAGTATCCAATTGGGGCTGATTTCCTTGCAGGACAATCGTTCAACCAATCCCAGGCTCTTGATCTGAGTGCTTTCCTTGACACTGGTGGTTTAGGGATGCTCGGTGGTTCTCTAACAGGAATTTTCTCATTCAACTACACCTTGGAAGGATTCACAAATAGTACCGTTGTTTCAGAGGATTTCGTGGTTTTACTTGGTCCTCAGGGGACAGCTGCACTCACAACAATTCCTGGTCTAATCACAGTGGGATTTACAGTAATGGCAGTGTTCTCACTATTGCTTTCTCTTGACGAGTTCCAGAGAGGTATTTTTGCGGCTAGAAAGATGCGTGGTGCGAAAAGAGGTTCGGACGTTGGTATCCTTCCACCAGAAGCGGTTTTGAGAAGAAAACCAAAGAAGAAGAGTGAGAGTGAAACGATAAGCAAAGATGAATTGTTAAAGAGAGTGGAAACTGCTGCAAGGCAGTCTTGGGATGCTAAAAAATGTCCTAAATGTGGTAAGAACTGGAAATCAGGTGCACCTCAATGCTCAAAATGCAATATAAGTAAAGATGCCGCTGTGGCCTATTTCTCTGAAGACATAGCACAGTTTGCGCCAAAAGCACTTCAGGTTGTCAAACCCAAGTCCAAGGTGACTGTTGGGAAATTCTCGAAGCAGCTAAAATTAAAACCAGACAAAGGAGGAGCATTAGCAGCAGCACTGGTTGACATGGATGTTTTCCAGACTAAGACCGTGAAAATTCCGCTCAAGAAGGTTGCATTCTCTGGTATGACCTTATCAGCTACATACTTCAGTTGGATGCAGCTTATAGGTGGACAGACTCCATCTTTAATCGATGTTCTTCTAATAACTGCAGCTGGACTGGTAGTATCAGTTCTAATTGGATATCTCATGAACTGGCTTGCTCGTGTACCCAAGTTGGGTTATGACTAGTCCCATGATGTGCGGCTATGAATTTTTGCCGCACAATCCTTTCTTTTTCCAATGATTTTTTATGAAAAGGCGAATTATTGAAACAAAATCATCACATACAGTGAAGGTGCAGTTTATGACTAGTTCTAAAAATGAGTACTCATCCAATTGGGCAAATGACGAAACGATTGTAACCGTACCCTTCAGTGTGGCAGGTGTTGGTACTATGATTGTGATTGAAAGCAAATTCACAGGTAAGAAGATGCTTCTTGATGTGGGTGATGGTACAACACGTGATTTATTCCAACAGCTTCCGAATTCATCTGTTGAGGACCTTACACTGATTGCAATCACACATGGACACTTCGATCATATGGGCGGATTATACTCGCTTCTTGGGTTTCTCCGTATGCTGCATCGTAAATCCCCCCTCGATATCATTATGCCTCAAGGTAGTATCGAAGTGTTGGGGATTATTGAATCGTTTCGTGAATTTCATCCGTCCACAATCCCTTTTGATATCCGGTGTCATGAAATGAAAGATGGTGTGGAATTTAATGCAGATTTTTTCAGAGTGAAGGGATTCGAAGTTGAACATTTTGATTCAGATGTGCCAACGAGTGATATTGTCTGGCAGCCTGCACTTGGGTATAGAGTAACTATTGGTGATACAATAGTAGCATACACGGGTGATACCAGAATGTGTGCCAATCTTGAAAATATCGTGGAATCTGCTGATCTTGCTCTTATAGAGTCAACATACCGAACGATTCCGGAGTCAGATACACGAGCACACTTGTCACGAGAAGAAGCAGAGCAACTTGCTACTCTAGCAAAGGACCATATTATTATCCATCAAGTTCCAGATTGGGTCAAATAATCTGCAATTTTTGAATTGGTTCCTAATTTAGGAAAAATGGGTTTATGATTACTAACACAATTGCTCCGAAAATAGCAGAGATTGGGACTGTAACAACCCAGCTAAGAATGATATCTCTCACCTGTTTCATCTTGATTGGTTCTTGAGTTATCCATCCCACAGCGATTAGAGCTGCCACAAGTACATGCGTTCCACTTAATGGCAGACCCATATACGTTCCCACAAACATTACAAGAGATACCGAAATACTAGCTGCGAGAGCAGTTGTTGGTGTTAATGTTGTCACTTCTGTAGCTAATGTTTGAATCACCTTTCTACCAACAACAATCAAACCAAGTGCCATTCCTACTCCTCCCACTAGCAGAGGAATGATAACATTGTCAATCAAGAATGGACCTATCATGAAGGATCCTTGGAACTCAGGTAGGACTATGAGTGGAGCTACCGCATTAGCAACATCATTACCACCTCGACTGAGGCTGGTGAATATTAGGAAAGCTGCAAGTGCATAAGCTGCTACTCTCTCCTGTTTCTCACGAGCGTCAAGACCAGGAGCTCGCCTTTGAAGAAGTCGCACAAGTTGGAATATTAAAGCGGCTCCGATGAAACCGATTATTGGAGATATAATCCATCCAACAAATATCTCCAATATAACTAACCAAGAAATAGTTTCAGCTCCCCAACCTGCCAATCCTATAAATGGGGCGACAAGTACAACCCCCACTACAGCGCCCACAATACATTGGGTCGTACTTATTGGTAGTCCCTTTGTAACTGAGGCTATTAGCAACCATATTGCCATAGAAATGAGAGCGGCGAATACCATGGCGGTTGTCAACTGATTACCGCCTACCATTTCCGAACCTACTTTTTCAGAAACCCCTCTTCCAAGGGTTAAAGCACCAATTATACTAGCAATTCCACCAATAACAACAGCCATAGTTATTGTAAACACTCTTGCCCCCACTGCAGGGGCCATGGCTTCATCATTACCTCCGATAGCAAATGCTACAATGAAACCTACAAATAGGATTAAGATGAGAAGGAACAGTTCCAAGGAGGATTTCCTCCAATCAAGAGTACCTAACAGCTAATTCTCTAAGGAAGTCACCTGTAACTTCAGATTGAACTGCAACCTTTGTAACCCAATGCGCTGCCTCAACGAACAACTGAATTTCTGCAGCGGAGTAATCTCCCTCATTGAATACTTCCTCCAGCAACTCGAACTCCATATCTCTAGCCTCTTCACGTAATTCATCAACCTTTCTAGTAATTTCCACTGATTTCTTGAAATCACCGTAGAGATATTTCACAGCATCTTGGAGATAGTCTGTGCAAGACCAGACTTTCTCCGCCAATAATTCCATTCTTTTTGGAGGCTTGAATTTTCTCCCTGTCCACATAATCCGAACAGCATGTTCTGCAGTATCAATAATACTGTCCATCAAATTGATGAGTTGGTGTCTTTCTTCTGTCTGTTGTGGAAGATAAGCGTGTTGACATAGAATCTCTTCAATCAACTCTTCCTTCTTTCTATCCATTTTTCTCTCTAGAGCTATTATCTCATCCCTAATTTCCTCTAGAACTTTGATATTACCATCATGCCACTCTTCAGCAGCAACATGCAGTTTTGCACTTGCAGACTGTAATCCCTTACTTAAGTCAAACAGGATTTTATTCGCTCGCTCTTGTAATTTCTTATCCCCAGAACCAAATATCCTTGAGAAGGTTCCCATATTCATCACTCCATAGGGGTATTTGAGAAGGGAGAAACTCTCTCATAAGCATTATTGACATCAGGGGAACAACGATATACGAACATGGATTCCCCTGCTGTCTGTTGTTAATAGATCAGATCTTGTGCTATTTACCAAAAGAGCAGTATAGTATACGTTGCATCTTGTCTTTCTCCGCAACAACTGCTTCACCTTTCATTTCCTCTGTTCCAATATGGATATTATCGGCCCCCTCTTGTGAGATTACTTCTTCAGGTTTAATCTTTTTCAAGTTCATCAGAATCTGCACAGCTTTCGCATAGGCAGCTTCCTCTTCTAGAGTACGAGTGTCCTTCTTACCATATTCCATAAGAATTGATTCAATGAATCCCACTCTCTTCGAAAACGATGTATGGTTTCTATACATCTCAAATGAAATGAATTCTCCCTCAGCGCTTAATATAACAAGTCCACTAGTTCGATCTGGGATACCATCTATTACCTTCTTTGCATCCCCTTCCGCCTTACTTCTTAAAGTTTCGAGAGCTTCAATGTACTTGTCGGGATCTTTGGTACCCACTTCTTTGCAGTATTCCTTTACTCTATCCCAAATCACTGATTGGTCTACTGCAGTTTCAGGCACATAATGTTCCACATCTGTCATGATTGAGCTGTATTTCTGTACTCTCATATTTTCTCGGAGTCCATATGACGCTGCCCCTATGGTATGCAATCCAATTCCTCGACGAAGACCATGAGGTGCGTGAACGCATTTCACTGGAATTCTCTTTCGCTTACCTGGTTGTAGTATTACACTAGCCACAACCATCCTGTCTTGACTTCCAGGGGCGGAAAGTACCTCCGCTTCCTCAATTACAATCGGTATCGTTCCTCGATTATGAGCTAATATTGTGTTTACAGCATCGCCCATTTCAGTGAGTTCCAATACTCCTTCTTCAATGGCTTGTGCTGCATTAATGTATTCCATGTCGTGTTCATTTGGCTCTTTTTGAACAATTGGAATAAACGATAATCCTTCGCAACTCACTGGTCTATCTAGACTAAAGACAGTGTCAAGAAGGATTTCGTCAGCTAGAGCGCGAACCATGTTCGCGGCTTCGGTTGGCAACTTCTCCTATCCGTCCATTCCTTTTATGTGAAATGTAATAGTATTACGTAATATGTATTACAAAATTTATTTATAAATTCTTCTTCGACCCAAATAGATTCAATGAGTACAAATTGTGGTATGATGAATATGATGGAGTGAGAGCAAATAGGGCTTTCAGTAATTAACCCTCAAGGACGGCACGAATGCGGACTATGTTGGCTCCAATTTTCTTCTGTTTTTCAATCTTAAACACGCCTATGACTCCAGTGTGTGTCACATGTGGGCCCCCGCAAAGTTCCATACTAAAATCTCCGACTCTGTAAACTGAAACCTCATCATCATATGTTTCCTTGAAGAATGCGAGAGCACCTGCCTTTATTGCGGTATCGTATTCCATAATCTCTCGGGTGACTTCTATATCCTCTGTTATTACTCCATTTACTAGATCCTCTACTTCCTTGATTTCTTCCTGAGTCAATTTCCTGTCGAATGAGAAATCAAACCTCAGACGTTCAGGTGTAATATTACTGCCCATTTGTTGAACCGAGTCGCCAAGAACTCTTCTAAGTGCTTCTTGAAGAATGTGAGTAGCTGTGTGCATCCTAGTTACAATCTCACTGTGATCAGCAAGCCCACTCTTGAACTTGCCCTGTGTTGCAGTTCGTGAAATCTCTCTGTGCTCCTCGAATTGCTTTTGGAACTCATTCATATCCACTTTGATACCATTTTCCTCGGCAATCTCTCTGGTCATCTCTGACGGGAGTCCATAGCTTGTAAAGAGAAGAAATGCATCCTCTCCTGTGATTGTTCCGGTTTCTGTGAGTATTTTGTTTAATTTTCTGAGCGCTTTATTCAAAGTCTTCCGAAACTTACTCTCCTCGTCTTTGAGATTTTTAATCACGAATTCGCGATTTCTTTTTACTTCATCATACAAGTCTTCATATATCTCAATAATTGGATCAACCAGTTCAGGTAAGAATCCGGGATTCAAACCAAGTTGATCTGCACTAAATACTGACTTTCGTATCAACCGACGGACAATATATCCTTGTTCAACATTGGATGGTGCAATCTGTCGGTCATCAGCCATAATCATTACTGCTGCTCTAATGTGATCTGCGATTATGTGGACATAGGTTTCATCGGTTTCTGAGTATTCCTCTTTTCCAGCCCTTTCTTTTATTTTAGTGATAAGCGGGATAAAGGTCTCAATGTCGTATACTTTAGTAGCACCTTGCAGCATGGCTGCAGTTCTTTCAACTCCCATGCCAGTGTCAACATTATGTTGTTTTAGCTTCTCGAATTTGTTCACGTCCACCTGATTGTAGAACATAAACACATCATTCCATACTTCGAAATAATGGCCACACTCACAACCTGGTTTACATTCAGGTCCACAAGCCGGAACATTATCTAATTCGATGAACATCTCAGTACAGGGGCCACACGGTCCTATATCCCCCACTGGTCCCCACCAGTTGTCCTCCCTGGGAAGGTGGTATATTCTCTCTTCTGGGATTCCAACACTCTTCCAGAGTTCTATTGATTCATCATCACGCGGTGAATATTCATCGCCAGCGAAGATAGTCACAGATAGCTTCTCTGGATCAAAGCCCAGCCACTTTTTATCAGTGAGGAATTCGTAGCTCCATGTGATTGCTTCTTTCTTCCAATAGTCACCAAGACTCCAATTACCAAGCATCTCAAAGAATGTCAGATGTGTAGGATCACCTACCTCATCGATGTCAGTTGTACGAATGCACTTCTGACAGTTAGCAAGACGATTGCCTCGTGGGTGTGGTTGTCCTAAAAGAAATGGGACTAACGGATGCATACCGGCTGAGGTGAAGAGAGCTGTAGGATCATGTTCTGGAATTAATGATTCGGAAGGAATGATCGCATGCTTCTTTTCCTTGAAGAATCTCAAGTACATCTCTCTTAGTTCCTTTACTCGCATAGTATTTCACCTAGCCGTTAGTATATGATACACTGCATCTGGAGATGGAGCGATTTTAACGCTTTTGCTCTATCACCATAACTCATGTTAGAATAAGTCCAGAAGGAGTCATACGATATCTCCGGAGTCTTGATTCAAGCCATGGATGACGATCGCGCCACTCTAAGTACCTATCATTAGAAACGATGTCTGCATTTGTCTTCCGAGCCAAGAGAATGACTTGAAGATCATCATTTGTCCCTCGAGGAGCTTCAATTATTTTTTTAGTGATAATTAGCTCTTTTAGTCCCTCTGGTTTGTCGATTTTGTGCTTGAGAGCGGAAGACACAACCAGCGTAGCTCTATATCCCGCATACTGAAGACTTCTCAATGCTAGTAACAAATTAGATAATTTTGGTTTTCCTTCTGGTGCAAGATAGTATGCCACATTGTTACCATCAACGATGATATTCTTTCTACTAGGGATTCGTTTGACTACTTTTTGTGTGTCTGGTTTTATTCTGCATCGAGAAACGTGGCTGTCAATCTGGTCACGACTGAAAAGTCTGTCACAATATGGACACCTGCTTCTTTTCGGCAATAATGTTGACCTCACCAATAAGCTTGCAGCTCTACAAAATCATTGTAAACCTTTAGTTCTACCTTTTAATACCATTTTGACCAATTAGATGAATAGCTCTTAGACCAAAATACTATTAGGCGATTGTGAGCATCACGTTTTGGCGTCACATTCCACCTGTTGTTTGTCCTCCCGGTGGGCAGATAGGCGGAAATGGAGACGCCTCCTTCATCTCTTGTTAAAAGAGAGCTGAAATCAAGAGAAACCATCCTGTACCTATTGCCAACATAAGTAATGACAGTGGGGTAGCTATCTTTGCAAAATCAACAAAACGAATAGGCTTGTGTTCCTTTTCTGAAAATGCTATGGCTAGAATATTCGCTGGTGCTCCGATTGGAAGTAAGAAACCCCCTATGTTTACTGCAAATATCAACACATACGGTAATATCGGATTTATGGTCACTAGACTTACAGCTATCGGTGCGAGAACTGTAGAAACCGGTATGTTGTCAATCACTCCAGATATCAGACTGGGGACCCATGTCATGAATATAATCCCTAAAACTTCATTATCTGCGAGAAACGATCCTACAGCTACAGCCAGCCAATGAATGACTCCTGTTATCTCCAATGATGCTACGAGTCCAAAGAGTCCTACAAGAAAGAATACTGTTCCCCAATTCACCTTTTTTAGTACATCGTCAACCCATTCTCGTGTGAGAATCAGAAGAAACGCAGCCACAATGATTGCTATCATAGATGGTTGAAATCCTACACTATGTCCGATAGTAAATCCAAGAGCAAGCACAACCATCCCAATTATTGATGCATAGAAGTCCTTTTTTGACCTAATCATATATGATGGATCTATCAATAGGAAATTGTTAATGAGCTCATCATCTCCCGGAATTAATAGGTCTCTGAAATAACGCAGAAAGATTGGAATTGATACTACGAATAGAATTATCGAGAGTGGCATTAAGAGAACAAACATTATACCTGCATCAAATATCCCACTTGCTTCTTCTGCTATAACCTCTGCAATAACTAGGTTGGGGACTGCACCAACAATTGAAGGAATAGACGCAAAGTTACATACCACTGATTCAGAAATCAAGAAAGGTCTAAAATCGATATCAAGTGCCCTGCAGACTTCTATTGTTAGGGGTGCCATTATTAGCATAGTTGATGTGGTATCCAGAAATAACGAGATAACAAAGACAAACGCAAGAAATGATACAAACAACTTCTTTGTTTCACCATGAGACGGTCGAGTGAGTTCAATTGCTAGAAATTGAAACATCCCTGACCCTGCTGCAATTGTTACGATAATCATCATGGCAGTCACGAAAAGAACTGTTTGCCATTCTACAGTATTCACGACATCTGTGAATGTACTAGTTCCTGTGACAACGAGCACCAATCCCGCAATACCCATTCCCAGAAGTGCGGTAGCTGTTCTGTTCACCTTTTCTGATGATATTGCAATGTATGTTCCTACAAACACAATGAGTACTAATTCTGCAGCCAACTTATGTCACCGTTTTGAATAAATTGAAACCAATGATGTTCTGTTCTGAATATTCCTGAATCTCTTTCTAGAATTTGTAATGCAAACATATTCTGTCTATTAGCCTCCTAATAGAAACATGACTAACAGGAGATATCCACTTCCGATAGCAAGATGAATCAATCCAAGCAGAGTTCCTATCTTGATAAACTCGATAAAGGGGATTGGATCATGCTCCGTCTCTGACAATCCAATTGCCACCATGTTTGCAGGTGACCCTAAGGGTGTGAAAATATATCCTCCAATGTTAACAGCGAAAACAAGAGCGAGAGGTATTACAGGACTAAGAGTTGCCAAATCAAATGCAATCGGGGCTAATACAGCGGATACTGGTAGATTGTCGAGGAAGGCTGATAGCATCGCTGGTATCCAAATCAGAAATACTGTGGCAAATGCGGCGTTAGTCCCTATAATATTCCCTACCCAATCAGCAAGGGCTCTGATTAATCCTGTCAAATCGAGTGCAACAACAAGTCCAAAGAGCCCAACTAGGAAAAATACTGTCCCCCATCCCACCTTATTCAGAAAAGCGTCAGCTCTCTCGTGTGATAGGAGTAACATAAACGCTGCAACAACTAATGCCACCATTAGTGGTATTATGCCCAAGGTTGGACCAATTGCAAATCCCACAATAAGAACCACAATGGCTACTACTGAGACCTTGAACTCAAGATCGTCCTTGATCATTGTATGTGGGTCAATTGAGAATACCGCATCAACGCGATATTGATCAGTAGTTCCGAATTTACTTCCATACCATCGTAGAAGAATTGGTAGACTGACGAGAAACAGGATAATTGAGAGGGGCATGAATACAACGAATAGAAAACCAACATCCAGATTGGTGTAGCCCGCAATAACAAGATTGGGAACTGCACCAACTATTGAGGGGATTGAGGAGAAATTACACACGATTGCTTCAGATATAAGAAATGGTTTGAAGTCTATTTCCAGTGCTTTACAAATCTCAATTGTAAGTGGTGCTATGATGAGCATAGTTGAAACTGTATCAAAGAATAGACTAATCCCCGCAACGAAGACCAGGAACGTAATGAAGAGTTTCTTATGGTCTCCTCCACTAGGTGCAGCAATGTTAAGCGCGATGAACTGAAAGAGTCCAGATGCACCAGCAACGCTGACTATTATCATCATCGCAGTAACAAAGAGTATTGTATCCCATTCAATATGTAATATGAGTTCCTGAAATATAGAATGGTCGGGGTTTTCAACTCCTATTAGTCCCATATTGAAGCCAACGAAAAGGACTACTCCTACAATAGCCATCCCAAGTAGAGACATAGCCGTTCTGTTTACTTTCTCACTACTAATGATTGCATAGGTTCCGATGAATACAATGATTACTGGAATTCCGAGATCCTGAGTTAGCACTGTCCATACCAATGCAACAATAGCCATCACCAGAACAATAATGGCTGCGACAATCTCAGCACCAACCTCTCTATTCATCATGGTCTTCTTCACTTCACTTGCAACTGAGTTAAGCTCGGAATACGATAATCAAACCTATTTATAGATAGATTCGTGACCTCCGTATTAATGTGTCGAGTTTTTGAGTTCGTCATCCGAACGAATATGGTAGGTTTTGACAGAGATCTCCCTCCACAAAATGTAGTAACTCTACTTCATTATCTCTGATGATTATTTCCGCAATTGCCGAGTCCACAAATGAATCGAGGTCATCCTTGTGAGGCCGTCCATATCCAACAGGTACTGTGAGAGCCATGAGTGAATCAAGTTTCAAAACGCTGCGAATGTGACTATGTCCAGATATTGACAAAACTACTCTAGAATCCTGTTTCAAAATCTCTCCTGAAGATACGGCTCCCATAAAAGCTGAAAAGAAATCCCATGGGAGTCTGTCTTTGTAGAGAGTTAGTTCTAAAAACGGAAGGTGATGTGAAATGTATACCACGCACTTCACACTTTCAGGTAATGTCTCCAAATCATAAATCAATTTTTGATTAAGTAAAGAAGTAGCTTCTACGTCAGTCAATGACCAATCAATGCAGTAGAGATCCCTCCAATAAGAGTCTCGATATTGTTTCATCTCATAATTTTCCAGAGGAATATCCAGATCCTCACATCGAAAGGAGTAGTCATACCAACCGATGGAACCTATGAAGGCAATATCTTCTACAAGACATGGTTCATCAGGAAGGTGTACGAATCCACTTCTCTCACAAGCCTCTTTCATTAGATGAGAATACTTCTCAAGACTTCCTATCCCTTTGTCTTCCTCAAACCAGATATCATGATTTCCTGAAACATAGAGATTTTTGCATCCATCCACTCGAACCTTTGAGAGATTGTGTTCCAACTCCTTGATTTGCTCATTCATGTCTCCAGCTATGATAAAGACGTCGGGATCGAATTCTGTTACTCTCTCTCTTATAGCTCTGAGAAGGTCATTATCCACTCCATTTGGGCGAGCATGGATGTCTGATACTGCAGCAATACGCATGAAATACTCTCCTTAGTAACATCAAATAGTCATAGGGTAACGAATAAAATCAGTTGTGTAACCCAACTTAATATCGAGAAAGTACTAGTCCACGGTGACAGAAAATGACGAATATGATTGAAGCTCGAATGATCGAATTGGTTGACCTCTCAGGAGTTAAAGCAGTAACGGATCAATCAGAAATCACAGACACATATGCATTGTATCTTGATGATGAGAGTCATAGCTTTGAAGGGAAAACAGAGAAGATTACCTTTCCAAGTTCAGAGGCTGAACTGGCAACAATCTTGAAGGATGCCTATACCTCAGGAACTCCTGTCACAATTCAGGGTGGGCGAACAGGTCTCACAGGAGCTGCTGTTCCCTTGGGTGGTATTGTTGTCAATCTCGAGAAAATGACTGACCTTCTTTACATGAATTTCGACGAGAATGAAGGGCTCTATTCAATTTGTGCACAAGCTGGAGCTACTTTGGAAGATTTAGTAAAGGCTATTTCATCGAAGAAACTTGAGTCTATCAAAGATAAAGGCACGCCCGAACAAAAGGAATCCTTGAGGAAGTTTTTGTCAGAAACTGCTGTTTACACCTTTCCTGTTGATCCAACTGAAATGAGCGCTTGGATTGGTGGTGTTGTGGCATGTAATGCATCCGGTGCAAGGACTTTTAGCTATGGTGCAGTCCGTGACTGGGTATGTAGAATTAGAGTCATTCTGATGAATGGTGATGCTCTTGATATCGAGAGAGGTAAAGTTTTTGCTAACAATGGAAAATTCGAAATCGTGCTTGCTGATAAATCTGTGATTGAGGTTACTGTTCCATCATACAAGATGCCAGCTACTAAAAATGCTGCAGGACTATACGCAAAACGCGATATGGATTTGATTGACTTGTTCATAGGATCTGAAGGAATCCTTGGGGTTATTACTGAAGCGGAATTAGGTCTTATGAAACTCCCCGAGAACATTATGACTGTAATGGCTTTCTTTAAGAGCGAGGATGACGCTGTGAACTTCGTATATGATATCCGAGCTCCTGATACCCCTGTTAAGATGGAGTTTCTGGAATATTTTGGACCTAATGCACTAGCGATGATAAAGGAGAAAGCAGCTGCATCTGGAATCACTGTTCCAGTAATGGGTGAGGATACGGAAGCAATTGTATTCTTTGAGTTCACTTATACTGAAGAGAACATGGAAGACAAAATCATGGGACTTGAGGAAATATTGAACAAACACAACACCTCTTCTGAGTCCAGCTGGGCTGGACTGGATTACACAGAATTGCAGAAGATGAAAACTGTACGTCACTTTGTACCTGAAACTGTTAATGCAACAATTGCCATGAGAAAAGCACAGTATCACGAAGTCCACAAAATAGGCACTGATATGGCTGTTCCTGACGAAGCTTTACGTGATTATCTGAAATTCTATAGACAGACACTAGAATCTCAGGGTATGGAGTATGTTATCTTTGGTCATATTGGTAGTAATCATCTGCATGTAAATATGCTTCCACGAAACAATGAGGAAGCAAGCCAAGGCATGCAGAATTATATGACATTTGCAAAGAGAGCTGTCGAACTAGGCGGGACTGTAGCAGCAGAACACGGAATTGGAAAATTAAAACGTGAATTCTTGAAGGTAATGTACGGTGATGAAGGAATCAGGGAGATACAGGCTGTTAAAAGAGCTCTCGATTCAAAATGGCTTTTGAATCAAGGAAACATGATTCCTATTCCATAAATCTCCACATTCCAATACTGCATACGCTCAGGTTATGATGCCACATCACTCAGGAAAGACTAGATATACAGAATTGTTAGAGGATATGATATGCCTCTCAGTAAATATCTTAATGAAGTACGAAAGGACCCCTATTTTCTACTGATTTTTCTTGGCGCAGCTATATGGTATGTTGGGTTATTATTTGGTATCTTTGGATACCTTGGAATAACATTGGGATTTACTCTTACTTGCTTTGCTACAACTGCTTATGCCTTGAAGCGACCAACTGACTTAGCTTGGCCTGGCGTGTTAGTGGGAGCGATTGTGCACTTCATTGGGCTCTGGGCACTGACTCTGATACCAATAATTGGTCCCGCAGTCTATGTACTCGGTCATGTATTGCTTCTCTTCTTTGCAGTACCCCTAGCATTACGTAGAGAATGAATGGTCTATCTCTCAGCATTCTCTATCCTCATCATCACCATTGATGATGCATAGAATATCAGAGCACATTCAGAACAGATTATTCTAAAGACATTGAAATCATTACACGAGTCAACCGGTGTTATGCCATCTTCTTTATTGACTAATGTTGATTCATCAGTAACCCCTAGAAACAGTGAACCTTCAAAATCTCCTATTCGCATATCATGACCACACCCTGGACAGGTTGCATATCCCTCGAATCTCATAAGATATGGTTCTCATTACCTTTCATGAATATTGTGTGTACTTCTAAGAATGCAAGTTGGAATACTTTATTTTCGCCTCTACAGATGCAATCTTTTCACATAGGTCTGGTTCTTCGAGACATAGTATGTACATGTCACTAATGCCCGATTCCTTCCAATACTCATCTAATGCGGTTCTAAGATTCATAGACTCCTGATCTTGACACGGAATAATCACGACCTGGGCTTCTTCAACCAACTCTGTGATGCTCTTCTTTCTAATCTTAATCCTTGCCCAAAAATCACATCTATTCCCGCGGCAAGGTCCCCTTACCATCACACAATACGCCAAACGTTTCACCAGTTATTCATGAGCGAACTTCAATCTATATCTAAAGATTCGGATATAATACTCCGAAGAGAATCCAAATAAAAGAGATTATATTCAAAGTATTTTTTCATATCTTCGGTGACAGATTTGAGTAACAATAACTTTCTTGAAGATATAATATCGGACCCTAATCTATTGGGTATTCTTGTAGGTGCAGCCATATGGATAGTTGGTCTCTATACCATTGGATGGATTTCATTTGTAGGTGTAATTCTTAATACGATTGGATTTACCCTCACTTGTTTTGCTACGGCTGCCTCTGCGTTGAAACGCCCTGTAAACCAAGCTTGGATTGGATTGCTTATCGGTGTTATATTCTATGTATTAGGTCCCTTCATTCCATTATTTTATAACTTCATCTTCGTTGCTGGTGCAGTGATGATTCTATTCTTTGCAATTCCCATGGCAATTCAAACAGGGAAAGTACCAATGATGGAGAATCTACAAGAATTTTTAGATATGAACATCAAGGAGAAGAAAGAAAAACAAGAATCAGAACCTATAGAAGCGGATACTGAAGAAACTCCAGATATTGATTCACCCAGTGAAGAACAATCAGAGTCTAGTTGATTTCTTGTACCCTAAGGGTGATTTCATATTTATTACCGACCTAATCCACTTACAAATTATGGATCGGTCTTGAATGACAAATAATGGACCCAAAATACAAAGAGAGAAAGATACTGTTGAAAAAATGATTGGATTCTTCTGTAGAAGTAACCATGATAAATCCGAGACCGAACTTTGCGTAGAGTGTGATTCGCTTTTATCATATGCCCACAAACGTTTGGATTATTGCCAATTTGGTGAAGACAAACCTAGTTGTCGAAAGTGTCCGATTCATTGCTATAATCCTGAAAGGCGAGAGATGATTAGGCGAGTTATGCGTTATTCCGGACCTCGACTTGTTATTAAGGCACCACTCACCTGGATTCGTCATTGGTTTGATGAACGTGAGAATAAGTAGTAAATTTTCAATCTGAGGCATTATAGTGCGAATTGGATATGCGTGTATCAATCAATCAGTCGGATGTACAAGCTCAAGTACATTTCGCCTGAAATCCTATTCAGAGGAACGATTAATTGAAACGGTAAATAACAATCTTGAGTGTCTTGGACGGGTTCTTGAATACAATCTTCAAC
>Ga0315553_10002113_pt1 | contig 16107 bp, 16 predicted proteins | sample SalMarSW160140MG_FD_203099 | JGI IMG/M metagenome (GOLD analysis project Ga0315553, IMG submission 203099) | Salt marsh sediment microbial communities from the Plum Island Ecosystem LTER, Massachusetts, United States - Salt Marsh Sediment SW1601-40 ... | reverse complement strand
AGCCCGCGCCGGACAGCCATGCATTGATCGCCATGAACAAGGCCGCCACCAGTGTCGTGCCGGCAAATACCGTTTTGAGGGTTCCGGCCCGCACGTGCAGCGAAAAGGCGCCTCCAAGTAGCCCGCCGAGGACGGCGGCTGCGCTCATGGGCAGTGCCCAAGCTGCATGGAAATCGCCCGCCGCCACATGGCCCGTCAGGCCCATTAACGCCGTGGCGGCGACCATCGCCGTGGACGTACCCACCGCCACTCGCATGGGCACGCCGCACGCAAGCACCATCAACGGAACCTTAAAGGAGCCGCCCGAAACACCCACCATCCCGGCGACCAGGCCGGTTGCCGCCGTAAGCGGCAACGCCAACCACAGGTTCACCACGTACTCGTGCTCACCGAACCTACGACGCCAGAACCCGGGCCTACGCCTCGCGGAGGCGGGTCGCTCTCGCGCCGGCCGCAACATGAAAAGCCCCGCAAGCACCAGCATCGCAGCGAAAACCGCCTTCAAAGCTCCCGCGGGCAGCAGGTGGGCGTAGTAGCCTCCCGCCAGGGCCATCACGTCGGTCGGTGGATCGATCACACATGCGAGTTTCCAGTCTATGGTTGTGCTCCTGTGAAACACGAAAGTGGCGGTCGTGGCCGTGGCCAGTAGGACGCATTGCCCGGTGGTTGCCGCCTGTAGCATGGGCAACCCACACGCTACCAGTATGGGAACATAAAAGTTCCCTCCACCGCGGCCCGTCATCGTCATCAGAGCCGCGACCAGCAGGATCGCCACGCTCGCTGCTATCAGGCCCACCATGCGTCCATTCTTTTCGCAGGCAGAACCGGCATGACTGCCGCCTCTCCCTTCAGCGCAAACCGATTAGCCAAGCGATATCGCATCGGTGGGACACTCGTAGACACACAGGCCGCATGCCGTGCAGGCGCTTGCGTCAATGGCGGCTCTACCGTTACCCAGCGAGATCGCCCCGGCGGGACATACGTCGACACAGGCCCCGCATCCGGTGCACCTCTCGACGTCCACTTTCGCTCCGATTGTCCCAACTTTCTGTTGTTCCAGTTGCTGTATGCGTGCGTGTATCTGCTGCATCTGCTGCCCGATCGTCTCAGCCTGTTGTTTGAGCATGGCCAGCTCGTCCTGCGTCGTCGTGCCTTGAGACGCTTGTTGTGGTATCGAGGCAGCCTGCTGTTGGGGGAAGCCACCCCCCATGCCCTGCCCGCCCCCCATGCCTTGCCCACGCCCCATGCCGCCGCCTCGGCCCCGACCCATTCCTCCACCTTGACCCCTTCCCATGCCGCGCCCCATACCCATGCCCCGGCCGCCGCCACGGCCCATGCCGGGATTAGAGCCCGCAGCCGCGCCGGCGGCGGGGGTGGGATCGGCCGAGCCGGTATCGGCGCCGCCCATGCCGAAATGACTGGCCACGTTCGGTTGTACCTCGGGCGAGAGCCCACCGGCCTTGTACTGCTCGATGACCTCCTGAACCGCCCCGGAGCAACCCACGATCACCCCAATGCCGGCGGCAGACAGCGTCTGGTATGCATTCGGTCCACAGTTGCCCGTCAGGACATGCTGAACGCCTTTCTCAGCCATCAACTGACCGGACTGGATGCCCGCGCCTCCGCCAAGCGCTACGTTCGGATTCTCGAAGGCTTCAAAGCTCAGGTTGTCCGTCTCCACGATCAGGAAGTACGGGCACCGTCCGAAGCGCGGGTCGACCTGCGCTTCGAGATCAGGAGCTGTTGCGGTCAGTGCAATCTTCATGAGCAATCACCTTTCTGTTGATGCGCAAACCTTCGCCGCGCCCTTCGCACTACGTCCTTCCCGGCAGCCTCGATCGCCGCCTCTCGACCGCATCTGCCGCCTGCCGGCCTGTTGCGACACGCGGTGATACCGCCAGCATCGCTGTCAAAGACGACCCAATATGCGGCCGTGCCGATACGTGGACTCACTTCGCTATTCGGCTCCGGCCCCTTTGCGCTTATTGCTGCTTTCATGATCTTCTACCCCTTGTCCCGTCTCCTGCGACACGGGCCGATGGCGGCGGCACCGACAACGCCGACGCCAGCCGCAGCGCCCGGGCATCAAGAATCCATCTTCGCCCAATTGACCGTTGTTGAAGGCCAGCAGCACTTCCTCCACATCGCCGCAAATGTATGGAATCACCCGTACGCCGGCAGCGGAAAGAGCCGTCTCCTGCTGCCGGGAGATCGCTCCGCAGACCAAGACGTCCGCTCCCAAGCCGGCCAGCAGGCTTGCCCGTGCCCGGGGCACGCCCACATCCAGCCGCGTGTCTTGCCGGCGTCGCTCCATGCCGGCGTCGACATCCACCAGCAGTACATGACTGGCGACGTCAAACACCGGAGAAACCCGGCCCTGCCAGTGAGGAATCGCGACTTTCATCGCTGGAAGACCCCATCAAAAACCGTGCCACGGCCAGCAAAGATCCACAATCCCCTGTCGTTGCAAGCCTTGCCGATGCAAATTGGGTGCGACAGGGCCGATAATCGCGCGATGTGATACGGTAAAGTAAGCTTGAAGTTGCATTATGCGCGATTATCGGGTAGGCTGTTGCTTCGGAGCATAGGGATGAGCGTCGACGGACAGGTTAGCCAGCGCGAAGTCACGATCCTCGATTCGGTGAACGAGGGTGTTTTCACGGTCGATCTGGATTGGCGGATCACGGCCTTCAACAAGGCGGCCGAAAGGGTTACGGGAGTACCCGCCGAGCGTGCGATCGGCAGTCTCTGTTGCGAAGTCTTTCGGGCCAACATCTGCGAGACGAACTGCGCGCTTCGGCGCACGATGGCCAACGGGAAACCGATCGTGAACGCAACCGCGTACATCATCAGCCACCAGGGTGAGCGCGTACCCATTCGCATCTCGACGGCGTTGCTCAAGGATGGCGAAGGAACGGTGGTCGGTGGAGTGGAGACGTTTCAGGACCTCACCCAGATTGAGCAACTGCAAAAGGAACTTCAGAGCCGCTACACCTTCGAGGATATCGTCGGCCGAAGTCCGGCCATGATGCGGCTTTTCAAGATTCTGCCACAGATCGCTGAAAGCAGCAGCACCGTGTTGATCGAGGGGCCTAGCGGCACGGGCAAGGAACTCTTCGCCCGGGCCATCCACAGCCTGTCACCTCGCAGGAAGAAGCCTTTCGTAGCGGTCAACTGCGCGGCACTGCCCGACACGCTGTTAGAAAGCGAGCTATATGGCCACAAGGCTGGCGCGTTCACCGATGCCAAACGCGACAAGCCCGGCCGCTTCGCGCTGGCCGACGGCGGGACGATCTTCCTGGACGAAATTGGCGACATCTCGCCCGCCATGCAGGTGCGGCTGTTGCGGGTGCTCCAGGAACGCCTGGTCGACCCGCTGGGCGGCGTGAAACCGATCCCCGTGGACGTTCGTGTGGTGGCCGCAACGGACAAGGACCTGGCTAAGCTGGTCCGGACCAGCACGTTCCGCGACGACCTGTATTACCGCGTTCGGGTTGTCCACCTGAAGCTTCCTACCCTTCGGCAGCGCCGCGAGGACATTCCGCTCTTGGTGGACCACCTCATAGCCAAGTTCAATCGCCTCCAGGGCAAGGACATCGCCGGTGTTTCCGATGAGGTGATGGCACGCCTGATGGGACACGATTACCCGGGTAACGTTCGCGAACTGGAGAACGTCATCGAACAGGCCTTCGTCCTTTGCCGTGGTGGCATGATCGAATTGCACCATCTGCCGCCGGAGTTGCGCCCGGCCACGACGAGCGGGCGCGGAGATGCCCAGCCCTTGAGCCTCCAAGCAATGGAGAGGTTCCTCATTACCGAAGCCCTCCACCGTCGTAGCGGGAATCGCAAGCAGGCCGCCAAGGACCTGGGCATCAACGTCAGCACGCTGTATCGCAAGATCGGAGCCCTTCAAATCGACGCCCCCGAGACAGACGGCCGGGGCCGACGAAACTAACCCTGCAAAATGCAATGTTGTTCCTGTGCGTGAGCCAGCATTCAGGTCACGCCCTGAGCGAGGGCTGCATTACAAGCCTTTGTCAGACGGTTACTTAGATGGCGGATTGGGCGTCGGAGACGACTTGGCATGCCGATTGCACTAAAGCCACAACAGGAAGGAGTCTATATGAAGCTGGCACTGACATCGCAGGGCCCCGACCTGAGTTTTCCTGTCGATCCGCGATTTGGCCGGGCCAAGTTCTTCCTTGTCGTCGACACCGAAAAGGAAGGTTTCTCGGCAGCCGACAACAGTACAAACCTGAACGCGGCCCAAGGCGCGGGCATACAAGCCGCCAAGAACGTGGTTGACCTGGACGTGGAGGCGGTAATTACCGGCCATGTGGGGCCCAACGCTTTCAAGGCGCTCCAGGCTGGCGGCGTAGAGGTTTACACCGGCGCAACAGGCACGGTGGCCGACGCCGTCGAGCAGTTCAAGGCGGGCAGGTTGAAGCAATCCAGCGCAGCCGACGTCGAAGGACACTGGGTGTAGGCGAGCGTGAAGACGTCCCTAGACTGCATTCCGTGCTTTGTTCGCCAGGCGCTGGAAGCGGCGCGTTTCGCTACGGATGATCCGGCAATCCACGAGCGCATCGTCCGGCACGTTCTTCGCGCGGCCGCTGATATGGACTTGGGACAGTGCCCTCCCGTCGTGGGGCAGAAGATTCACCGAACCTTGCGGGAGATCACGCACGTAGACGATCCGTACCGAGATGTCAAGGATCGCTTCAACCGGATGGCGCTCGATATGCTGCCCGAGCTGGCTATGAAGGTGCGGCAGGCAGCCGACCCATTGGCGATGGCGCTCCGCTTGGCCATCGCCGGCAATGTAATCGATTTCGGCGTGAATGGCAGCATCACGGAAGACGATGTGCGCCAGGCTGTCGCATACGCGCTGAACGAACCGCTTCACGGTAACGTCGACGCCTTCCGCGAGGCTATCGGTGAGGCGCAGGATATCCTCTATTTGACCGACAACGCCGGCGAAATCGTCTTCGACCGTCTGCTCATCGAGCGCCTTCCAATCGAGCGCGTGACGGCAGTGGTGCGAGGAGGGGCGATCATCAACGACGCTACGATGGCCGATGCCGAGGCGGTCGGGCTTTGTGAGCTGGTCAAGCTAATCGACAACGGGTCGGACGCGCCCGGCACGATCCTCAGCGATTGCAGCGAGGACTTCCGCCAGCGCTTCGTGGAGGCCGACCTGATTATCGCCAAGGGCCAGGGCAATTTCGAGTCGCTTAGCGATGAGGCGGCCGATATCTTTTTCTTGTTCAAGGTGAAGTGTCCGGTTATTGCGGCCCACGTCGCTTTGCAGGTGGGCACGCATATTCTGATCCGGTCGAGAGCAGGATCACTCGTTGCCGGAGGTGAGACCCATGCCGGGATTTGACGGAACAGGGCCGAGGGGCTTGGGGCCCATGAGCGGCCATGGCAGGGGGTTCTGCGTCCTGAAAGCGCCCCAACGGCCTGATGAGCCCGTCACAGGGGTAGCCGGAGGGGTCAACTGGCTGCCAGGGCCGGATGCCGAACTGGAGCAGCTACGCCGCCAAGCCCGGCACATCGAGATGATCCTTCGCACTCTTCGCGGTCGGATCGAGAGGCTAAAAGCTTCCCCGTCTGGGGAATCTACTGGAGCGTAATGCGTGCAGGAGATGAATCTCCCTGACGACCTGGAACAGTGCGTGGCCTTCCACGGGCACCTCTGTCCTGGAGTGGTCATCGGCTACTGCGCAGCCAAACTGGGCATGCGTGAACTGTCCGCAAAGCGAGCCGGCGATGAGGAATTGATCGCCATCGTGGAGAACGACACCTGCGCCGTCGACGCTATCCAGATGCTCACCGGTTGCACGTTCGGCAAGGGCAATCTGTACTTCCGCGACTACGGCAAGATGGTCTTCCTGTTCGCCACGCGATCGAACGGCCGGTCCGTCCGCCTGCGGCTTCAACCGATCACTCCGCCGGGGATCAGCGACGTTCCCGAGGATCAACGACGTTGCCGACAGATCGAGTTCATGCTCGCCCACGACCCTTCCGAGTTCTTCGAGACGCGGAAGGACACCTTGGGCTCGTTGCCGTCGGCCGCTCGGATCCGCGAGAGCCTGCCCTGTGACAACTGTGGTGAGATGGTCATGTCCACGCGCCTCCGACGGCGCGGCGACAGGAATCTCTGCATCCCCTGTGACAAGAATTGAGAGGAGCAATGCAGACCCCTATGGCAAAAGGACAGTCACAATCACGTCATCCAGATGAGTCGCAACGCGAATTGGAAGCGATTGAGCTTCAGACACGGATGGAACGCATCGGCCGCAAGATCCTGGTGCTGTCCGGCAAGGGCGGCGTGGGCAAGAGCACCGTCGCAGCCAACCTGGCGCTGTCGCTGGCCTTGGCGGGTAAGAAGGTCGGCCTGCTGGATGTAGATCTGCACGGCCCGAGCATCACGAAGATTCTCGGCCTGGACGGCCAGCGGCTCGGCCCCGACCCGACGGGGGGAATCCAACCCATTCACCTTACAGAGAGCCTCTCGGTCGTCTCCATCGGTCTGTTGCTCGAAAGCGCCAAGGATGCCGTCATCTGGCGCGGGCCGATGAAATACAACGTCATCAAACAGTTCCTCAAGGACGTCTGCTGGGGCGACCTGGATTACCTGATTATCGATTCTCCACCGGGCACGGGCGATGAGCCGCTGGCCGTCGCGCAGATGGTCGGTAAGCGTTCCTGGGCGGTCGTCGTCACCACACCGCAGGACGTGGCCGTCTCCGACGTACGGCGCAGCGTGTCCTTCTGCAAGCAGCTCAACCTCCCCGTGGCGGGCATCTTGGAGAACATGAGCGGACTGGTTTGTCCTCATTGCGGCGGGCAGATCGACCTGTTCAAGACCGGGGGCGGGCAGAAACTGGCTGCAGAGATGGGCGTGCCGTTCCTCGGAAGAATACCGCTCGACCCTCAGATCGTGGCCTCCGGCGACGCCGGGGAGGCGTTCGTTCAGCACTATAGCGAGAGTGCGGGCGCCGAGGCCTTCGCTTCGGCGGTCGGATCGATCCTGAATCACACCGAGCGAGGGGACGACGTGCAGCTCGTCACAGACTCCAAGGAGAAAACAGGAATGAAGATCGCGATTCCGGTCGCCGGCGGGAAGCTCGCCACGCATTTCGGTCACTGCGAGCAGTTCGCAGTGATCGAGGTGGACCAAACCAGCAAGACGGTTTCGGAAACGACTCATATAACGCCGCCACGCCACGAGCCCGGTGTCTTGCCGCGGTGGTTGCACGAGCAGGGCGTGGATCTTGTGATCGCTGGCGGGATGGGGAGTCGGGCGCAGGGCCTCTTCAGTGAAGCGGGTATCCAACTGGTGGTAGGGGCGCCTGCGGACACACCGGAGAACATCGTGACCGCTTATCTAGGCGGCTCGCTGGAAGCCGGCCAGAATGTGTGTGACCACTGAGGCTGGCTTGCGCGCGTGCGGGGCAGACAGCTTCTGCCCTGCCTGCCGGGAACTGGCTGACGGCTGGCTTGCGCGCGTGCGGGGCAGACAGGCGACTTCCTCGAAAATGTCGGCGAGGAACTCCATAACCTGACTGCATGGCCGCGCGGTTACCCAAGGCGGCAAAAAGGGCTTCGTCAAGGTACTATTTGGGGCCGGATGATGGGGTTTGAGATAACTGCCGCGACACCTGCTCCTTGACCACAGGCTGAGATTTTCGTAGTCGTACGGGCTAGGGTCGGCGATTCTAGACGAATAACTCGAACGTCACGGTTGGTTCGCCGAACCCCCGCAAACAGGTGCGCAGGGGGCCCTCCCGGCGGCGAGCCGTCCCTTGCGTCAGAGTTGGTGTGCCTACACTCGACGTGGTGGGAGCGGGAGGAGGTTTGCCGCCGCTCTGTGTGGTGCGACCGTAGCGATGAGGGCCTAGCGCCCGGGGCGGTTGCCGGCCGCTCCGATGAGGGAACCGAGTGGAAGCCATGGACGAATCGCTCAGACACAAGTTACTAACCATGCAGCAAGGCGAAACCACCGAGCATGAGGTCTACAAGGCCTTGGCTCGGCGTGAGAAAGACCCTGCAAACCGCAGGACGCTGGAACGCATTGCCGAGGACGAGCGCAGACATTCGGAGTTCTGGGCCAAGCACACCAACGCGAAGTGCTCGCCGCGCACTGCGACAGTGTGGAAGTTCCGCATCCTCAGCTGGTTGTGTGGCCTGACCTTCGCCATCAAGCTCATGGAGCGCGGCGAGGAGAACGCCCAGGACGAGTACCAGGAAATCGTCCAGGAGATTCCCGAAGCCGCCGCGGTTCTGGTGGACGAGGAGAGCCACGAGCAGGAACTCGTGGCCATGATCGACGAAGAACGGTTGCGGTATGTCGGTTCCATAGTGCTCGGCCTCAGCGACGCCCTGGTGGAGCTCACCGGCGCGCTGGCTGGCCTGACGCTAGCCCTCCAGAAGAGCCAATTGATCGCGGCGATCGGACTGATTACCGGCGTGGCCGCAGCCATGTCGATGGCCGCATCAGAGTACCTCTCCACCAAAGCCGAAGAGACAGAGCAGAAGTCGGCTATCAAGTCGGCCGTCTATACCGGAAGCGCTTATATTGTGACCGTTGCGATTCTGATCGCACCGTTCCTGCTGCTGGGGAACCCGCTACTGGCCTTGGGACTGACGGTCGCGGGCGCACTGCTCATCATCTTCGGCTTTACATATTATGTGTCGGTTGCGAGGGACTTGCCTTTCTGGCGGCGCTTCGGTGAGATGGCGGTATTGAGCCTCGGTGTGGCAGCGGTGAGCTTCGCGATCGGATATGTTGTTCGCTTCGTCTTCGGCGTCGACGTTTAGACATGCCAAAAGGTACCCATTGAGACGATAGGAAACGACCCAACATGGAACAGCATGAGCAAAGGATGCCTCTGATCGGCGAAAAGGGCCCGTCTTTCGAGGCCGAGACGACACAGGGACCGATCCGATTCCCCGCGGTCGGCCGCTCAGGCCCAGACATGCTCCTCAAGCCCTGTAGGGAAAACCCCTATCGGGAGCCCTTGACCTTATAGTGGAACCTCTATATAAGGGCCTTTGAATATGTTTCGCCGAGCTTATGCGGCTTGGCGACGCCGGATAACGTTGAGGCACGGGGAGGATCGAGAAAAGAAGGGCCGTGGGCCATCAAGCGATCAAGCAGGCGTGGGCGGAGCAGGCCCGACTGTTGCGGGTCATGGCCCACCCCACGCGGCTGCTGATTCTCGAGGCGTTGGCCGAGCGCAGCCAGTGTGTCAAGGATCTTAACTCGCTCGTGCCCATCGTGCAGGCACAGCTCTCACAACACGTGGCGGCGCTGCGCAAAGCGGAGTTGGTCGACTGCCACGCCAAGGGTGCCCTGCGCTGCTACTACCTCCTTCGACCGAAGCTGGTTCGAGGGATGATCCGGCTGTTGCGGCAAGAGCATCTGCCGCGACCTCGCGGTCGCGAATCGATCTTGCGTGAGGTCCGGCGAGCCGCCGAGACGGGCACTGCCGGCCAGAGTGTGTCCGACGGATGAAAGGCTCACCCGTCCCGCGCTGCGGCAGGACACGGGGCGCGGGACGCAGTGACTTGGAGATTGGAGAAGGAGAAAAACGATGGCGGCGAAGATGATGATCTTCTGTGGCTCGGACGACCCTCAAAAGGCGTTTCCGCCCTTCATGTTGGGTTCGGGCGCCCTGGCGACTGACATGGAGGTAACGATGTTCTTCACGATGAGCGGCCTGAATATCGTGAAGAAGGGCGGGGCGGAAAAGATCGTCTTGCCGGGGGCGCCAAAGACGCTGCCGGAGTTCATCAAGGTTATGCAGGAGGGCGGCGCCGAGATGATTGCCTGCTCGGCGGCGTTTCCAATCGCCAAGATCGAGGAGGAGGATCTCATCGATGGCGTGGAATGCGGCGGGGTGGCCACGTTCGTAATCGATGCCGAGGCAGCCGACATCGTGCTGACCTTCTAGCCGATCGGCCGGCGCGTCTGGAGCACGAAGCGAAAGAGGAGGAATAATGATGGCGGAAGTCGATCTGGAGAACATTGAAGTAGCCAAAGTGGTGGATGCCCGTGGCATGGCCTGTCCGGGCCCGCTCCTGGAGGCGAAGAAGTCTATCGGTACGGTGTCGGTCGGCCAGACTATCGAGATACTGTCCGGCGACGCGTCGACGAAGAACGACTTGCCCAGGTGGGCGGCCAAGGTGGGCCACGACTTTTTGGGTGCTCTGGCCGGTGAGGGCTACGACCGGCTTTTCATCACCCGGAAGAAGTAAGCCAGCCGACCGATGCGAAGGCGAGCGGCGCACGTGGGCGGTTGCTTTGCCGCAAGCGTGGGCACGCCTTGAAAGCTCTCCCGTAGGCACAGCGGCCTGTTGGGGATGGTCATGACCGAGCAGACAAAGCGGCCGAAAATACTATTGCTGGCCACCGAGGCCTGTGCATACCCGGGTGCCGACAACGTGGGCCAGATTCACGCCGAATACCCCACGCATACGTACATCATCCGCATTCCTGCGCCGGTGCTGCTGCCCGAGAGTTTCTACCTGCGGTGCTTCGAGAAAGGCTTCGCCGGGATCATCGTTATGAGTTGCGGCCACGAATGTCCCTATGAGGGAGCCTACGACCGGCTCGCCAAGCGTGTGGCGGATGTTCACGCCCTGATGAAGGACCGCGGTCTCGACACAAACCGGCTGAGACTCTGCGCGATCTGCACCGTGTGCTCGAAGGCCTTCCTGAGGGAGGTCAACCAGCTCAGTGAGTACTTGACGAAGGAGGCAACCGTCGCGTCGGGTGGAGCGTGAAACCACCGATCGGAGGGATCAAGTCGGACCCGTGGCGACAAACGGCAGGAGCCGGGGAAGCTTCAGCGAATGCAAGCTCAAAGCATGAACGTTGACGCGTTGATCGTCGGAGGCGGGATCGCCGGTCTACAGGCGGCCCTTGACCTGGGCGACCAGGGCTTCAAGGTCCTGATCGTGGAGAGGGAACCCAGTATCGGCGGGAAGATGATCGGCCTCAGCAAGGTCTTTCCGACTTTGGATTGCTCTAGTTGCATCTGTACGCCCCGGATGGCGGCTGCGGCACATCACGAGAATATCACGATCATGACGTACGCGGAGCTGGACAAGGTCACACGGTCAGGCAGCGGCTTCACGGCGTCGGTTGTGCAGAAGCCTCGCTACGTCAAAGTCGATGACTGCACCGGTTGCCGGCTGTGTGAATATGCATGCCCGGTGGAACTACCCGACGAGTTTGAGGGCAATCTGGGCATGCGCAAGGCGATCTACGTGCCCTTCTCCAATGCCATTCCACAAGTGGCGCTGCTCGACGTCGATAACTGCATCTTCTGTGGTCGTTGCGAGAAGGTCTGCCCCACCGATGCGGTGGATTTTCTGCAGGAACCGGAACGGATCACCATCGACGCGGGCACTATCATTCTGGCCACCGGCTTCCAAATGACGCCCATGGAGGCCAAAGCGGAGTACGGACAGGGCCGCCTGCAAAACGTGTTGAGTGCGCTGCAGGTCGAACGTCTTTTGGCGCCGCACGGCCCGTACGGGCGAGTGTTGCGGCCCTCTGACGGGAAAGTGCCGGACACGGTCGCCTACGTCCAGTGCGCCGGGTCGCGCGACCAGAGCTTGGGGGTCCCATACTGTTCGCGCGTGTGCTGCATGTATGCGATCAAGCAGGCCATGCTCTTGGCCGGCGCTCTTCCTTTGGTGGAAGTCACGATCTACTACATGGATATCCGGGCGTTCGGCAAAGGATTCGAGCAGTTCTATCAGAATGCCAAAGCCATGGGGATCGAGTTCGTCCGGGCCAAAGTAGCCAAGATTACCGAGGACCAGGACCGGAACCCCATCGTTCGCATCGAAGTAACCGACGAAGACGGCCGCGTGGAAGAACGCGTTCACGACATGGTAGTGCTGTCGTTGGGCATGGTGCCGGCAGGCGGTAATCAATGGGCGCAGGTGGATGCAGACGACGGCTTCGTCCGTTGTCCCCAACCCAAGCTGGCTCCGTGTCGCACGGAAGAGGAGGGTGTCTTCGTCGCCGGGACCGCAGCCGGCCCGAAGGATATCCCGGACTCGATTGTGGAAGCAGGCACGGCGGCCGTGGAAGCTGCGATCTACCTGCGCCGCAACGGCCGGGAAGGTCGCCAAGCCGGTAACGGCGCGGATCTGCAAAGCCAGGCCGTCGCCGCCAGCCAACCAGATGAAACGGATTCTCGATGACAGAGCAGCAGAGCAAAGAGGCGAAGAGCTCAGAACCGGCCGACGAGGCCGCCCCGCGGATCGGCGTCTACATCTGCCATTGCGGCGGCAATATCTCGGACGTGGTTGCCGCGAGAAAGGTGGTCGAGGCCGCGGCCGGACTGCCCAATGTGGTCGTCGCCCGAGAGAACACGTTTATGTGCTCGGACCCGGGCCAGGACCTGATCGCCCAGGACATCCGCAACGAGAAACTCAACCGGGTCGTGGTGGCTGCGTGTTCGCCAAGCCTGCACGAGCATACGTTTCGTCAGACGTTGGCCCGCGCGGGGCTCAATCCGTATTTGTACGAGCACGCCAACATCCGCGAGCAGGTGAGCTGGTGCAGCAAGTCCGACCCCAACGGTGCGACGGACAAGGCGGTCCGCCTGGTCGCTGCTGCGGTGGCCAAGGCCGGGCGGCTGGATTCGCTCGAGCCGATCCGTGCGGACGCCAGGCAACATGTAGCCGTCATCGGGGGCGGGGTCAGCGGCATGCGGACGGCGCTGGACCTCTCGCGAAACGGGCTTGCGGTGACGCTTCTCGAGGGTTCAGCCTTCTTGGGCGGGCGCACCGCCCAGTTGGATCGTGTTTATCCGACCGAAGATAGCGCTCGCGAGCTATTGCGCCAGCTTCTCGACGAAGTCATCGCGGACCCGAAAATCAAAGTGCATACGCTAGCCAATGTGACCTCGGCTTCAGGTTACGTCGGCAACTTCCACCTAAGCGTGCAACTCGAACCGCGCGGTGTGACCGCGAAGCTCGACCCGGACCAGGTTCGCGCAGCGATCGACGCCTGTCCGGAGACAACCGACAGTGAGTTCGAATACGGTCTCGTCCGCCGCAAAGCGATCTACCTGCCTTACGCCGGCTGCCACCCCGACATGCCTGCCATCGACTGGCAGACTTGCACCCGCTGCGGAAAGTGTGTGGAGGCGGTCGGCGGTTACGGAATCACCCTCAACGCACAGGCGGAAGAAATCGAGTTGGACGTCGGAGCGATCGTGCTGGCGACGGGCTTCGAGCTGTACGAGCCCCGTCAGGGCGAATATGGCTACGGCGAACACCCAGAGGTCATCACGCTGGCGCAGCTCATCCGCCTGCTGGACGAGGAAGGCCCGACCAACGGCCGGCTCGAGCACAACGGTCGCCCCGTCAGGAACGTATGTCTGATTCACTGCGTGGGCAGCAGACAGGTGCAGGGCCTTCACGAGCCCGGGCCGGACGGACGGATCAACGACTATTGCTCGCGGGTCTGCTGCACCGCCTCGCTTCATGCGGCCAACGAGATGCGCGAGCGATTTCCTGATACCCACGTCTTCGATTTCTATCAGGACATCCGCACCTATGGCCGGGGACACGAGGACTACTACGAAAACGCCTCGAAACGTGGCGTCCTGTTCTTCCGCTATCTCGCTGAAACGCCGCCGGTCGTAACTGCGCCAGACGGCGCGAACGAACACCCGCTTGTCGTCCGTGTTCAGGACGCCCTTACGTTTGGCGAAGAGCTTGACGTGCCCGCAGACTTGGTGGTGCTTGCCACGGGCATGATGCCCCGCGGTATCAGTGACCTCGTCGGGATGCTCAAACTGCCCCGAAGCGCCGACGGGTTCCTGCAGGAGGTCCACCCGAAGCTTAGGCCGGTCGAGTTGGCCGTGAACGGCGTAGTCATCGCCGGCACTTGCCAGGCGCCGATGGACATTACCGAGAGCTGCTCCGCCGCGTCCGCGGCTGCAGTAAAAGTCGCCGCCCTGCTGGGCAAGGGGCATATCGAACTGGACCCGTTCGTGGCGCAGGTAGACCTGAACTTGTGCGTCGGCCACGGCAAATGCGTCGAAGAATGCAAATACGCGAACGCCGTAGCGCTCGTCGAGCAAGAGGTGGACGGCAAGACGGTGAAGCGTGCGACGGTTAATGCAGCCCTATGCACCGGCTGCGGCATGTGTGCCGCTGTATGTCCCCAGGGGGCCATCCAGGTGGCTGGGTGGCGGCTCGATCAGTTTGAGGCCATGACGGACGCCTTGGTGGCTGATTACGCGTGAGACAAGGTGGAAAATGGGCGCAGAGCAAGGCAAATCGGAAGAACGGCAAGACATGAAGCCGGTGCAAATCCTCCGCGAACGTCGAGGAGGCGTGCCGAAGGAGCTCCTTCAGCGCAATCGTGAGCAGGCCCAAACGCGCAAGCAGATCACCACCGCCCTCAAGGACGGGCCCAAGACGGTTCCTGAAGTCGCCGCAGCCACCGGGCTTGCGAGCCACCGGCTGTTCTGGTGCCTCATGGGCATGAGGAAATATGGGCAAGTCGTGGAGGGTGAAGAGCGCGATGGCTACTTCGAGTATGCTCTGAAGCCCGAAGAGGAGCGGCAAGTATGAGCACCGCTGTCGATCCCACGTTCCTTCATAAGCTGGAGCGTTTCGGCGCCTTCGACGTCAACGCATGTTTCAACTGCGGAAACTGCACCGCTGTCTGCCCCCTGTCCGAGGGCCATGACACGTTCCCCCGGAAGATGATTCGCTATGCGCAGATCGGCGACCGCGATCGACTGCTGGCCTGCAAGGAACTGTGGCTCTGCTACTACTGCGGCGAATGCTCGGATACGTGCCCGCGACAGGCTGAACCGGGCGAATTCATGGCCTCGGCGAGGCGCTACGCGATTGCCTCTTACGAGCCGACCGGTATCTCGTACATGCTGTACACCTCGAAGCTCTTTACGACGGCCTTTATGGTCATGTTGAGCGTTTTCTTCACCCTGTTGCTGCTGTCGGGGCACGGACCGATGTTGGAGGGGGCCCCGCGTCTGTTCGATATGGACGACATGACGGGGTTCCTCTCGTTCGACCTGATCCACGACACAGGGCTGGCCCTTTTCGGCGTGGCCGGGCTCGTCGCGGTGGGCGGGATCGCGCGCATGGCGTTACGCTTGAGTCGGACGACGGCGCGCGCGCGAACGAGCGAAGGCAATGCCGATACGGAGACGAGGCGGCCCCTTGCGCGGATCTCCTCCGCGGTCAAGAACGTAGTCGCCGAACTGGCCGCCCAGAGTCGCTACCGCGACTGCCAAGAGGAAACCACGGTACCCTGGTACCGCGGGCGTTGGTTCATCCACATGTCCATTATGTGGGGATTCGTAGGGTTGGGTGTCGCCACGGGGCTCGATTACCTGCTGATGATGGTGGCCGACAAGGTGCCCGGCCAACCGGATCCGCTCTGGTGGCCGACGCGGTTGCTGGGGACGTTGGCCGGCCTGTTCCTGATGTACGGCACCTCGCTGGCGATCATCGAGCGCTACCGCAAGCCCGACAAGTACGCGTCGCACTCGCTGCTCTCGGACTGGCTGTTCCTGTGGCTGCTGTGGCTTTCCGGGTTGACCGGGTTCGTCCTGGAAGCAGCCCTCTACCTGCCGAGCATGTCGACGTGGGGATACATCGTCTTTCTGGTCCACGTGGTCGTCGCCATGGAGCTTATCGTGCTCCTCCCGTTCACCAAGTTCGCGCATTCGGTCTACCGTCCTATAGCCTTGCTCATCCACGAACTCCGCCGTAACACCGCGCGTTAGCGCAGAACGCGAATCGATCCATCGTCCCGACGCGCATTCGCATGGCCCTGGATGACGCCTTACTGACCTATCTCCACCGATGGTACCAGTGGCTGCCCTATGGCGGCTCCCGAAGAAGGGCGAGTTCGTCTTCCAGACAGACGAGGGTAGGCTCTGGCGGAACAACGTGGGGCAAGACTTCCAGACGGTCGTCAAGCGGTCGCGCATCGGGCGATGCACCATCCATGACCTTCGGCGTACGTTCGTGAGTCACCTCGCCATGGGTCGCGTCAATCAAACGGCTGTTCGCGAACTGGCTGGTCACTCC
>Ga0315553_10002111_pt1 | contig 16119 bp, 11 predicted proteins | sample SalMarSW160140MG_FD_203099 | JGI IMG/M metagenome (GOLD analysis project Ga0315553, IMG submission 203099) | Salt marsh sediment microbial communities from the Plum Island Ecosystem LTER, Massachusetts, United States - Salt Marsh Sediment SW1601-40 ... | reverse complement strand
CCAGAACCCCATCCACCGAAACCCGGCGCAGAGCCGTTTCCTTCCAAACGTGCGAAGGGAAACTGCGCTGGGCGGCCAAGACGAAATCTCCGTCGTCGCGGTCTCCCACGAACACGGCCGCCATGTCCACCGAAGGAACCCGGAGCAGCTCCTCCGCCGTCCTCTCCGCCAGCTCGTCCACGGTCAGAGACCGTATCAGGTGGCACGAGACCGCGTCGAGGACAGCGGCAGCGTGCGCCTTCCGCTCCAACCGCCTCAGGTTCCTGGAAAGGGCCGCCGATTTCCCCAGCCCGTTCTGGGGCTCTTCAGCCGTCTCCTCCAACGCTTCCTTGTCAGGGGCAGTCTGAGTAACCTCCTGCTCGGATGTCGCAACCTGGGTCACTCTCTCTCGCCGCGAGGTGGAGTTGAGGGCCTCGGCAACGCTGCTGCTAAGCTGTGCCAGGTTAATGGGCTTCTCCAGGTAGTCGTAGGCCCCCAGCTTCATGGCTCGCACTGCGCTCTCCACCGCCGCGTGGCCCGTCAGCACGATCACCGGCAGCCCGGTGTGCGTCTTCCGGATCTCGCCCAGCACGTCCAGGCCCTCGCCGTCCGGCAGCTTGAGGTCCAGAAGCACCAGGTCCACTTCCTGTCCCGCCAACTGCTTCAGGCCTTCCCCCGCCGTGTGTGCCGCCGTGGCCTGGTAGCCCTTCTCTTCGAGGGATTCCTTGAGGAAGTAGCAGAGGGTCTCTTCGTCGTCTATGATCAGGATACGCCCCTTCATAGCCGTGCCCTCTTGACCACAGGAAGCCGCACTGTGACCTTGGTACCCTCACCCTCTCTGCTCTCGATCCTCAGCTCGCCCTCGTGCGCCTCGATGATTCGCTGAGCGATGGGTAGACCCAGACCGGTTCCACGGGCCTTCGTGGTGTAGAACGGCTCGACTATCTTGTGCAGCTCCTCCTCGCTGATCCCGACCCCGCTGTCACCAATCTCCACCTCGGCGAACTCCGCCTCACCATCCCCCGCCCTCACGGCACTGACCGGCCCTCTCACCGCCACGGTGAGCTGCCCTCCATTCGGCATGGCCTCGATGGCGTTGACCACCAGATTGGAGAACGCCTGCTCCAGACGCCTCTTGTCTCCCCTCACCTCGAGGAGACCAGGCGCGTAGTCCGTCAGGATCTCCACGCCCTTGGCCGAGGCCCTGTCCCGATACTCGGCCACGAGTATGTCCAAGAGAGCGGTGACGTCACACGATGCCAGGTTCAATCGCGGAGGCCGCGAGATGAGCAGGATGTCCTCGATGATCTGGTTGACCCGCTCGCCTTCCTTGAGTATCCTCTCCAGAGCCTCGTGCCGGTCGTCAGCCTCGGTGAACTTGCCCAGCAAATGCTGAATCCCAGCGGCCATGCCCGCCAGAGGGTTCCGTATCTCGTGCGCCATCACGGCCGACATCTCTCCCAGAACCGCAAGCCGCTCCAGCCTGATCCTCTCCTCTTCGAGCCGCTTCTCCCTGCTCAAATCGGCCAGCATGATCACGGCGCCGTTCACCTTGCCGCCCTCGCCTCTGAGCGGAGAGACGCTCATGCCCACCGACTCGCTCTCCCCACCGTCCCTCCTTACGGAGATCTCCTCGCGGGGATATGCCAGTTGCCTCTCCATGCTGTCTCGCACGATCCTGGCGCTCTGCCCCAGCAACCGTTCGATGGAGCTATCGAGGACATCCTTCTCTTTACAGCCTAGCAAACTCTCACCGGCCTGATTGACGAGCCTGACCTTGCCGTCCCTGTCCACCACCACCAGTCCATTGGTCATGTCCTGGAGCACGCTCTGGCTGAAACGCCACATGGTCCCCATCTCGCCCACCGTCCGCTGTAAGCGCTCGCCCAACTGCGCGTTCTCTATGGCCACACCAATCTGGTTGCCGACCGCGGTGAGCAGGGCGATATCCTCGGTGGTGAAGCCGCGTGGCTCCACCCCGTAGACACTTATCACCCCGTGGACCCTGTCTTTAGACGCCAGCGGCACGGAAGCACGCCGGCCCGGGCCACTGCGTCCCCCAGTCGGCCCCAACTCTGTCGAAGAAACACTGGCAGACGAGACGAGGACTTTTCCTGCCTGGACTACCTCTTCTGCCAATCTGCGGGGGCCATCGGGCCAACCCAGGTCACTTTTCAGATCGGCCGTCATCCCCTGCTCCACGACCGGGATCAAGACCACCCGGTCATCACGGTTCCCGCTCAGATACACGACCCCGCCCTGCGTTCGTGTCAGATCGACGACCTGCCCCAACACCTCCCGGAGCATCTCCTCGAGCTCCACCGATCGGCTCACCGTGTTGGCGATGGAATTGAGCGCGGATAGGTACTCGCTTCTCAGCTTCACCTGCCCGCGCCACCTCTCACGTTCACGGATGTCCCTGGCGAAGCACTGCACGAGCTCGCGTCCGTCTTGTGATACCAGGTCGGCGCTCAGCCGGACTGGTATCTCGTCGCCATGCCTGTCCACGAAGGACAGACCATCCAGTGTCGCGGCGCCATCCCTCAGCGCCGTTTCAACGCAGTCCCTCAGCGCTGCTCGCTGCTCGGGCAGCACCAGGTCGTCCAGGGCCATGCGCAGCAGATCGTCCCTGTTGTATCCGGTCAGAGACTCCACTCTGTTGTTGACCTCCAGAAGGCCCAGGTCGCTGCCCACCGTGAACACCGCCTCGTCGGTTCCTTCCACCAGCTTCTGGTACTTGACCCGCGACTCCTTCAAGCTGGCACCCTGCTCGACGGTTCGCGTTCGCATCTTGGTCAGCAGGTAGGCCCCGTTCCCAAGTGCGAGCGCCAGGGCCAGTACAACGAGGACCGTGGTGACCCGAGAGCTGCCACTCGTTGGAGCGGCGGCGGTAGCGGCGGCGCCCAGCCAGGCGCGGTCCACCTGCTCCTTGAGACCAAGCACCTCTATGGAAACCAGGCCATAGTTCAGCACGTTGAGTTGTGCCTGGCTGCCCTTGGGCACGGCGAAGGCATAGCTGATGCTCTCCTCAGGGAGGCCAACTACTTTCACCTCGCTCGACAGGCCGGCCTCCTGCGCGGCTCGCAGGCCGGTGATATCATCGGCTACCAGAGCAACGGCCTGTCCCTCCACCACCAGCTCTAGCCCTTCTCGCGCGGATTTCACGAGGACCGTGGAGATCTCGGGCTCCGCCGCCAGCAGCGAAACCGCCCGGGTGTCCGCCTGGACGGCAACCTCCTTGCCGTGCAGATCCCTCAGCCCCGCTACGTCGAACCTGTCCGCGCGGACGAAGATGCTGAGAGAACTGCCGGCGTAGGGCTCTGTGAAGTCGTAGAGATCACTCGTTGCGGCGGTGACCGCCATGCCCATCACGGCGTCGACTTCCCCGTCAGCCAGGCTGATGGCGGCCTCTTCGCGGGTCATGGGCACCACCTTGACCCCCACCCCCAGGATGGGAGCCAGGCTCTCCGCCAGGTCGACCTCGTAGCCACCGTAGACGCCATCGTCGTCGGAGAAGCCAAAAGGCGCTTCATCCCACCGTCCCGCAAAGCGCAGCTCTTGCCTATCCGCCAGCCAGGCTTGCTCGGATTCCCCGAGAGCGGTCACACCCGCCGCCGCATGAGAGCCTCGCCACGCGCTGTAGATCACGATGGAGGCGAGGAAAATACCCAGCACGCACAGGGCGAGAACGGCGTATCTGAGTCGGATTCTCAACAAGCTCCTGAAAACGGCCATCTCACCTCAGTCCCGATGGGAGGATCCCCAGAGCCTGCCTGTAGGTCTGGACAGTGCGCCGCGCCAGTGTGATACCAGCCTCGGCCAGCATCTCCACCAGCTCGCCGTCGGTCAAGGGAGAGCTCTCCTGAGAAACCCATTCTTTGATCAAGGACTTGGCCTTCAGGGAGCCGTCGAAGAAATCCGCCAGGGCCACGATCCGTCCCCCTGGGATGAGAGCGTACTTCGAGGCCGTGGCCCTGCTCACCGTCGACTCGTGGAGGCCCAACGTCTCGGCCAGCCGAGCCCTGGTCAGAGGGCGCAGGGCCCTCTCATCTTGGAGCAGGAACTCCCTCTGGAACTCCACCAGCCCCTCCACCACCTTGCGCAGGGTCCGCCACCGTTCCTCCCAGCCAGAGATGAAGAGCTGTCCCCTCGCCACGTACCGCCGCACGTGCTCCTGCCCCCTCTCATCCCCCTGCCCTGCCCCGGCGTCGAAGACCTCGCAGAGATCCCGGTACGTCTGGTCCAGGCCCAGACGAAAACGCCCCTGCTCTGGAAAGCGTACGTCGAACTCCTCCTCACCTTGAGGGCCGTCTACGGTGATGATTACGTCCGGCCGCAGGTATTGAGCATCGACCGGCCGCTCGGCGTAGCTTGGCGACTGGGCACAAGCGCTGATGGGATAGGGATGGAGATGGCAACGGATGAAATCGCGTGCCCTCCGCACTTCCTCTATTCCCACGTGCAAGCTCTTCGCGATCTTGTCCAGCCGGTCCTTGCACAACGACTCCCAGTGTTCGAGGATCAGGCGCTCGCATAGGAGCGCGACGTCATCGCCCCCTTCCAGGCTTTCCAACTGGATCAACAGGCTTTCCTCGACCGTTCTGGCCCCGATACCCACCGGGTCTTGCCTCTGCATCACAGACAGGACGTGTTCCACCTGTTCCACAGAGACGTCGACGGTGCGAGCGAAACTCTCCAGGTCGCAATCCAGAAGCCCACGGTGGTCCAGATTCTCCACAAGAAGACAGACGATCTCGAGCTCGGCTTCCGAGACCAGAGGAGAGACTTGCCACAGGAGGTGATCGCGCATCGACCAGGGCGTCGCCACCGTGGAGAAAGGGTCCCACTCATCGTCGGCCCAATGCACCGAGCCAGCGGAGTACGACTCATCCATAGAGTCTGACCGGACCTTGGCCCTCATGGCACCCTGGCAGTGAGGACAGAAGGAGCCAGAGTAGGTGACGCCGCAGTTCTCGCAATAGCCTGACTCGGCGACCTGAAGCGCGGGATTCTCCGCCAACTCCTGGCGAATGGCCTGCTCCATCTCGGCCGAAGGCAACTCCAGCAGCCGGCTGAGGATGACCATCTTGGGCGTGATCTTGGGCTTGAGTGCTGGTGAAACGCTGACCCCAATGCTCATTCCGCACAGACCTCATGAACCTGCTCTGGCGACGACGCAAGATCACACACTCAGCATACGACGGAACGCCCGGAATGCGCAATCCTACGCATTCTCGGCCCATTATACCATGAAGGACTCACGGAACTCTCACGGAAAACCCCGCGCTCACCCGTGAGAGCGCTACAATGCACTTATATCACACCCTGATAAGCGTTGTCAAGTGCGGATTAATCAGTAGTAGCCGTCGCCAGAGCCCAATATGCCGGGCGCAGAATAGAGAAGGGCACGCCGCCTACCGCGAAAGGTTCCGTATCCACCCCTATCATGGAGCTTGCATCCGTACACGAATAGTGGGATCATTGGTCAAAGGAAAGGAGAGGTGCAATGGCGGGAGAACACCCAAAGTTTATCTGGATGAATGGTGAGTACGTACCGTGGGAGGAGGCGAAGATTCACGTAGCCACGGAGGCTGTGGGGTTCGGCAGCTCAGTGTTCGAGGGCCTGCGGGCCTACTGGAACGACGGCGAAGAGCAGTTATACATCTTCAGGCTGGAGGAACATCTCAAGCGGCTGGCCCAGTCCATGAGGATGATGCGCATGACGTTCAAGCGCTCCCTCGAGGAGATTGGAGAAGTCTGTGTGGAGTTGCTGGTGAGGAATGAGCTGCGGGAAGACGTGCACCTCCGGCCTACCGTGTACTTCGGCCTTAGCAAGAAGTTCTTCGCCCACAAGCCCGACCTTGTGGACGTGGGAGCCTACGTGTTGGCCGGCTCGCGGAAGTCGATTCTGGGCACCGGACACGGCATTCACGCCTGCGTCAGTTCCTGGACGCGTATCTCCGATCGCGACATGCCGCCACGGATCAAAGCAGCCGCCAACTACCAGAACGGAAGACTGGCCAACGCCCAAGCGGTCGAAGACGGCTACGAGGGTGCCATCCTGCTCAACGAGTTGGGGAAGGTGGCCGAGGGCCCCGGCGCGTGTGTCTTCCTGGTGCGCGATGGGACCGCCATCACCCCACCGGTAACGGGGGGCATCCTGGAGAGCATCACCAGGACCACCCTGATCCAGCTCTTCCGGGACGAGATGTCGGTGCCGGTGGTGGAGCGAGAGGTGGACCGCACGGAGCTGTACATCGCCGACGAGGTCTTCTATTGCGGCAGCGCCTTCGAGATCACACCCATCTTCTCGGTGGACAAGTTCCAGGTGGGCGAGGGCAAGGTGGGGCCGCTGACCGCGCAGTTGCAGACCGAGTACGAGAACGTGATCAGGGGGAAGAACCCCAAGTACAGGGATTGGCTGTCGCCTGTCTACACTTAGACAGAGCGACGGGCAAGCAGCGTCGAGGTATCGGGTGAACAAAGGGGCTATCCGCAGTGGATAGCCCCTCTCGGTGTTGTCAGCTACAGGGCCATGCTATCTGCTCCTCAGCCGCGGGCAGGCGTGTCCTGTAAGCCCGGCCAGCCCGGTGCCCAACAACTTGATGGTGGCCGGCTCCGGGACGAACTGCGCTTCCTCGACCTCGCAGGGGTTGAGACACAGCGTCCCGACGGAGTCCAGGTCTTTCCCAGCCGTCGTAACCAACTGGAGGCCGGACAGCCAACGTAGTCGTCCTCAAGCCTGAGCCTCATACACATAGCTCGCTTCAATCGTACTCGACACCTTGTGAGAAACGTGCTATGATTGGTTGATGAGGGCGGTACCGTCCCAAGGCTGGACGTCACAAGGCGTGATGAAGGCTGACGAGCCCCCTCTCCCGTGTCCCTGTGAAGGGCTCTCACGCAACAGACCGGAGACCACGATCTCCAAACCTCCATCGCTTGTTGCCCACTGACCTACGCACGACGAGAAGGGAGCGCCGTGATACACGCACTGGGGTCGTTCCTGTTGGCGCTGTATCTGTCCCGCCCGGCCTTTTGGTGCAGGCCCAAGCCGGAGCCCTCCCCGGCCCTCGAGGAACCCCAGGATGCTGCGGCATTAGTCGAGCGTGCCAATATCCTCGTCTGGGATGGGCGCTGGTCAGAGGCCCTGCAGGACGTATCGGCCGCCACAGAACTGGACCCGGACCACGCCCCGGCCTACGAGGCTCGGGGATGGATTCGCTTCTGTACGGGCGACGCGCAAGGGGGCCTGACGGACTTTGAGCAAGCCATCCATCTAGAACCGGGCTGCGCCCGCCTGTACAACAAGCGGGCGATGGTGCGCGTGTCCCTGGGCCAGCTGGATGATGCTATGGCCGACTTCGACCGTGTAATCGAGCTCGATCCCAACTCTCCCGATGCCTACACCGAGCGAACGGACCTCTTCTGGTACCGGGTTGAGTATGAGAAGGCCATCGCCGACTTCACCACAGTGTACGGTCTAAGGCACGCCACGAAGGCCGAAACCTGTCGCGCCCGCGCACACGCCCACATTCTCGCTCACGAGTTGAGCAAGGCCGTGGCTGACCTGACGGAGTGTATTCGCCTCGAACCAGATCAGCCCGGCGCCTACTGGCAACGCTTCATGGTGTACCGGTGGCAGGGCCGGTATGAGGAGGCTATGGCGGATCTGGAGTCTTACGTGCGGCTGACCCCGATCGATCACAAATCTGGCAAGGCGTACGCACGGAAACTGATCGAGCAGATGCGAGACCGGATGTAGACGGGTGGACAGGCAGGCTCGCCCCTGCGCGGTACGAGAGCGTGGACCGACTGGCGGCCTGGCAACACCACGTGCCCGAACGTCAGAAGGATGTCCCCCCTACCGGCGTGCTGGCAGAGACGCCACACTCCAGCAACCACGAACACTCAACCATCATCACCTACCGCCAACGGGACAACCAACGACCAGGAGGAGCACGATGATATCTGGTATCGCCTCGCTCACACTGGTGCTGGTTCTGCTGAACGCCGGCTTCTGGAAGAAGCTCAGACCGAGGCCATCCCACGCCCCCGAGGAGCCCCAGGATGCTGCGGGATTCGTCGAGCGCGCCAACGTCCGCGTCAGGGAAGGGCGCTGGGCAGAGGCCCGCGATGACGTAGAGGCCGCCATGGAGCTGGATCCGCACCACGCCCCGGCCTACGAGACTAGGGGGATGATAGGCGTGGGTTCTGGAGACCGGCGATCGGCCCTGGCGGATTTCGACCGAGCTGTAGCCCTGGAGCCAGGCTGCGCCCGCATCTACATCAACCGGTCAATGGCACACGTGAGTCTGGGTGAGTACGATCGAGCTATGGCCGACCTGGACCAAGCCATCGAACTCGATCCCAACTCCGGAGATGCCTACGGCAACCGGGGGTGCTTGTTCCTCGGTCGAGGTGAGTATGAGAAGGCCATCGCTGACTCCACCAGGGCTATAGATCTCAACCCCAGGGACGCCGAGGCCTACAACAATCGGGGAAGTGCCTACATGGCCCTCGGAGAATTCGAGCGATGCCTGGCCGATCTGGACGACGCCATCAGGGTCGACCCCACCTACGCTCTCGCCTACCACAACCGGGGCCGTGCCCTCGGGATCGTTGGCCAGCTCGATCGCTCCATCGCCGACCTCACCAAGGCCATCCACCTTGACCCCTCCAGAGCAGGCTCGTACCGCGATAGGGGGCACGCCTACCTCGGCTTGGGTGAACTCGACAAGGCTATCGCCGATTTCACTCGGGCCATAGACATGGACCCCGCTTGTGCCGATGCCTACAGTCTTCGAGCGACTGCCCACTTGTACCTGGGCCGGCACGCAGAGGCCATCGCCGACTGCACCAAGGCCATCGAGATCGATCCCACGATGGGTATGGCCTACAACAACCGGGGCAACGCCTACCTCGCCCAGGGCGAGTACGACAAGAGCATGGCCGACCTGACAGAGTGCATACGCCTCCAGCCACAGAGTCCAGCCGCCCACTACAACCGCGCGGCCGTCTACTCCGCGCGGGGCCGGTACGAAGAGGCTATCGCGGATCTAGAGTCCTACCTGCGGTTGGCCCCTCCAGATGACGAGCCCCGCAGGACCAATGTACAGCAGTCGATAGAGCAGATGCGAGAGCAGATCTAGACGGGTGGACAGGCAGGCCTGCCGCTGGGTGAGAGAATCCTCCGTCTTGCCCCCGGCTACAGCCTCTTCGGTGACCCGAGGGCTTGGCTTGACGGGGTCCGTCCACACCAAGGGTCGCCATGCGTTGGCGAACGCCAGCCCCCACGCGCCACTGCTCGTTGTTGACGCCGCCACCAACGATCAGAAGGGAGCACGATGATATCTGGTATCCTCTCGCTCGTACTGGTGCTGGTTCTCCTAACCTCCGGCTTCTGGAAGAGAAGCAAACCGAAGCCCTCCCCAACCCCCACGGATGCCGCGGGATACGTCGCGCGAGCTGAGGTGCTGTTCAACGCAGGGCGCGGGTCGGACGCACTCGAAGACCTCGACGCCGCCATAGAACTAGATCCCCATAGCGCCGTGGCCTACGAAACACGAGGACTGATACACCTGGGTCTGGGCCGCCTGCGATCGGCCTTGGCCGACTTCGACCAGGCTATCCGTCTGGACCCGGACTGCGCGCGGACGTACTCCAATCGAGGGGCAACGCACGGCGTACTCGGCGACCACGAAAAGGCCATGGCCGATCTGAACAGGGCCATCGACCTCGATCCCGAATGCGGCGACGCCTACTCCAATCGAGGGTCCGAGTTCGTCACGAGCGGCGAGTACTACCAGGCCATCGCCGACTGCACCAGGGCCATAGAAATCAACCCCAACAAGGCCGAGCCCTATTGTCTCCGGGGACGTGCCTACGTTGCTCTGGGCCAACACGAGAAAGGCCTGGCAGACATGGACGCAGCCGTCAGAGCCGACCCTGCCTACGCTGATGCCTATCACGAGCGGGGCCGCGCCCTCCTGGGCCTTGGCCAGCCTCTCCGTGCTATGGCCGATCTCAACAAGGCTCTCGTCCTTGGCTCTCCCAGTGAACGGGTGTACGTGGATCGGGGGATCGCCCACGCCGCCCTGGACCGGCACGACAGCGCGGTCACCGACTACACTCGCGCTATCTACGTGAATCCTGCCTGCGCCGAGGCATACGCCCTTCGGGCCCGTTCCCAACAGATCCTGGGTAGTGATCGACGAGCTATTTCGGACTCCTCGAAAGCGCTCAGGATAGATCCTTCGATGGCGGAAGCCTATCTCGTGCGGGGAACCGCCCGCGCGACCACTGGTCAGTTGGACGAGGGCCTGGCCGACCTCACAGAGTGTATTCGCCTCGAGCCAGAGCACGCCGCCGCCTACTACGTCCGAGCCGGCGTGTGCTCCTGGCAGGGCCGGTTTGAGGAGGCCATCGCCGACATGGAATCCTTCCTGCGGTGGTCGCGATCGGTCGACGAGGAAGGCAGGAAACATCTGCGTCAGTTGATCGAGGAGTGGCGAGACCGAACGTAGGTGGGCGGGCGCCGTCCCCGCTGAGCGGGCCCAGTCCGGGCTCCTCACCACTGGATGCAGAGGCCCTCACTCAGTCGTGCGCCCGGCCTGGCGGTCTCGGAACAAAGAGACGAGGGCCGTTCCGCGAAGAACCAGCCCTCATAGCTCAAGAGATAGGCGCTGGGACTCCGAGACAGGCGAGACTAGCTAATGAACGGTAAGAAATGCGCGTACTGTGGCGCATCAGGTGTCAAGCTCACTAGGGACCACGTCTTTCCAAAGTGCTTGTATCCTGCATCGAAGAGCAAGTCAAAGGTACAGAGAATCACGGTCCCAGCCTGCGCTCGATGCAACTCCGCCTTCTCAGACGACGAGGTCCAGTTCAGGAACGTGCTTCTGGCCTCCGGCGAACCGAACCCCGTCGTCCGAGAGCTGTGGCGAACGAAAGCACTCCCTAGCCTTGACCGTGCGGATGGCCCCAGACGAGCGAACGATCTATTGGAGCTAATGAGGCGGGTGAAGACTGAGCAGGGGGACAGGTATGCAATCTACCCAGCGGACCACGGAGGAGTGATGCGGGTTGTTCGAAAGGTGGTGCGCGGGCTATGTGCCCACCATAGAATGATGTCACCCGTTCCTGATGGGAGAGTCTGGGCGGATGTACTCAAGTACCGCGTTCCTCAGCAACTGCTCGCCCAAACGGAGCACCACCACTGTGAAGAGCATATCGCAGGATACTGGTACTCGATACTCGATGAGCCGCCAGTGCACTCTGGCTGGCTACTGACCTTCTTCGAGCAGTGTACCTTCATCGCGATAGTGTCAACCGATGATCGCTTCCTAGATGGTGACTGGCCACGCTAGCGACACCGGACTTCGGGCCTGTGTGGAACCCCCTGCCAGGATAACGAGTGCCCTACTTGCAGCGCCGAGCGCGAGGATGCCAGGAGGGTGATTGAGGACAGAGCATAGGGTGTGTGAGGAGGTCGGATCATGGTTCCACACGAAGCTCCACAATATCACAAGGAGGCATTCAATTGCCCGCTGTGCGGAGCGTACGCAACTCACCAATGGCACGACCACTGGAGCGATCCTGAGGACAAAGGAGCCGGCCAGTTGACGACCGCGCAGTGCCTGCATTGTAGGATGTACTCGATCTGGCACCGAAACCGCATGCTCTATCCGACCAGCGGAGCTGCACCGCTACCCAACGCTGACTTACCTGACGAGATCAAGGCTGACTACCAGGAGGCCCGCTCCATCACTTCCGTCTCTCCTAGAGGCGCGGCGGCCTTGCTAAGACTCGCCATCGAGAAGCTCTGTAACCACCTCGGTGCGAAGGGACGGAACCTGAACGACCAGATTGGTGACTTGGTGGAACAAGGGTTGGACCCGCTGATCCAGCAATCACTCGATAGCGTCAGGGTAATCGGGAATGAAGCGGTGCATCCGGGGCAGCTTGACCTGAAGGACGACCAAGAGACTGCGGCAACGCTATTCGAGTTAGTCAATCTCATTGCCGAGCGGATGATTAGCTACCCGAAGCGGGTTGCGGAGACGTATGGGCGACTGCCGGAAAGCAAGAAGAACGCCATCGAGAAGAGGGACAAGACCAACACTGAGACGGGTTGCAGCGCATAGCTGGTCAGTGACTGTTCTGTGAAAGGAGGAGAGAGATGCCGTGGGAGAAGGTCTTGACGGTGAACAGCGGCAAGGTGTGGTTGCACCGCACGGGCGCAGAGGGGCAATACAAAGTCACAGGTCTGGCTGACTGCGAGACTGAGGAGCAAGAACCCTTCAAGGTGTGGTTTGAGAAAGTCGACTACGAACCAGGTTTTCCGGTACCACAACAAGACACCGGGTTCTTCGTCAATACATACGTCAGTGCTCCTGCGCGTGCGCTGAAGCTCAAGGCAAGAAGAGACCCAGCTGGTGACATCCCAAAGCTCTTCCGCAAGTTTTGCACGCTGCTTGTCGACCCCCCAGAGGGACAGGAGGCTGGCTACATCTTCTCCACTGGTGATCTACTCGTCAGGACCACGCACGAGCCTACCGATCAGGGGGAGCGACTGGCTATCCACATCGGCGAACCGGAGTGGGAGCACGTGGAGGGCAACTTCGTCTGGTTCGCGCACTACGCACAACCGTTCACCCTGATACCCGACCCAGGAAAGCTCGACCTCAAAGGGATACCGTCGGCAGACAACTTCGCGGATATTCTTCGGGACTTCTACGGCTGGCCACTAGGCAAGGAATAAGACTCACCCTCAGGGCTTCTCAGAGTGCTAGGGCTAGATGCTGGCAAGGTACACCTAGCCCCGTCGCGCAGCGGAATGAGCGATACCCAAAGCCTGACGCACTAACCCAAAGCCGCGATGACCGGTCCCGCTGCCAGCACACAGAGAGCGGGGGCAAGGTCTTCCCCCTGTCCCCCCTAGACATGGAAACCCTGGCTAGGCTCCCCGCGTAGAAGCGAAGCCTACCCGACAGGGCAAGGTGCTGTCGGGGTGACAAAGGGTATCTGGCTGGCCATTGCCGCCAGCATGGACGCCACGACGATCATGCCGGAAGGCGGGGAAGAGATCGTTACCACCAACCCTGAGGACTAGCCTTCAGACCAGTGGGGAGCTTGATGATTGCTGGGCGACTACCTTGTGAAAGGAGGAGAAAGATGAAGACAACGAGAAGGACCTGGATCGCGGTGGTGGCGGTTGCGCTGCTGTTGGCCACTCTAGCGGGAGTGGTCTGGGCCAGGCCCCAAAACAACCCCCAGGCAGCGGGCGCGACCCGCAAGGTCACGCTGACGGGCAGCGACTTCGTGCCACACAGGAACACCGACGACTGGTGGGATATGGGGAGCCGCGTGGTCTGCTACACAGGCAGTTGTGAACTCACAGCTCCCGTGGTGTTTCCCTGCCTGTCGGCGGTGACTGTGGAGCGGATCAAGCTGCACGTGGACGATAGTAAAAATGGCTACAAAGCCACAGCCACACTATACCGTGCGTTTCCCCCCAAGGGTACCAAGGTCTACCTGGGAGAAGTGTCTTCGCCTGATGGCCAGAGCGGCGGCATCACGACCTATACCAGCGGCCCTATCAACAAGGTGGTCTGGCCCAGCCGGAAGGCCTTCATCTGGCTGGAGATCGAAGGCCAATTCGTGGACGTCTGCGGAGTGACGGTGGAGTACCACCGCAACATCTAGCGGAGAGGGACGCTCCATCGCACTCGGCGCCAAGAACACGAAGAAACCCTCGGGAAGCTCAGCCTCCCAAGGGTCTCCTGTGGTGACCCGCCAAGGATTCGAACCTTGAACCTACTGATTAAGAGTCAGCTGCTCTGCCAGATTGAGCTAGCGGGCCACACCAATGTATTATTATACACGCCATCTTCTCCGCTGTCAACCGCGACCGCCCCCTATACCCTCCCCTGCCTCCTTACCGGTGATGCCAGCGGCTCCGCGTGTTCTCCCGGCTTGAAGGACATTATGTCAAGCGCCATCCCAGGTGGCCTCGTCGGGAGCCCTTCCCTACCGCACCTCGGGGAGATAGTATGTAAACAGCGCCATGTACTCGTAGTTGGTATCCACGAAGTCGCGGCTCCAGCCGCCCAGCGCATAGATCCTCGTCTCGCTGGCCACCACCGCCAGGTTTCTCCACTCCCCAAACACCGGTGTCTCCACGGTCGACCACTCGTTGGACCGGGGGTCGTACCGCTCGTTGAAAGCCAGGTAGCCGTCCCAACCCCCGCCGATGGCGTAGAGGCTGCCCGCGATGGTCGCCACCCCCAACCCACCGCGCGGCACGTTCATGGGCGCCAACTCCAACCACGGATCGCCCGCGGCCTCTACTGACGGGTCGTACCTTTGCACCAGGTCGAGCTCCTGCTGTCCATCGTAGCCGCCCACCACGTAGACCCGGTCCTGGACCACACCCGCTGCGGAGAACCCTCGTGCGGAGGGCATCGGAGTCTTCTCGGTCCACGCGTCGGACAACGGATCGTACTCGTACGTGGAGGCCACGTATTTCAGGCCGTCCCATCCACCGAAGAGGTACAGCTTGTTCTCGACGACCGCGATGGCGTAGGCGCACAGCCCCACCGGCATGGAGGCTCCACGCGCCCACGAGTCTTCCTGGGGATCGTAGATCTCCAGGTCGGCGATGACCCTGCCCTCAGCGGAGTACCCGCCCGGCACGTAGACCTTCCCCCCTATCACTGCCGCGCCAGCGTTGTGCACCGCCGTGGGCTTGTCGGCACCGGTGCTCCAACTGTTGGCGGAGAGATCATAGACCTCCACCACACCCGTGACGCCCTCAGCAGTATCGCCGGCGATGGTGTAGATCTGTCCCCCATCGTACACCGCAGCCAGCCGACTCCGAGCGGTGGGCAATGGAACCATCGCTTCCCAGCGCTGCACCTGCAACTCGGGCCCCGTCATGCGCGCCGAACCCGCCACGTCCACGAATTCGCTGGCTGGCGCTGACGCCGGCGCCTGCTCGACTCGCGGCAGCCACACCAGCAGCGCCGCGATCGCCGCTGCCAGTACCAGCGTCAACCGCTTCCACCGCGGGATCGTCTCGTGGCCCAGTGGCTCCGCCTCGCCCACCACCTCTTCAGGCGCCAGCGGCCGCTCCACCTCGATCAACCCCTCCCTCACGGCGTGGAGCGCCACCTCCGTCCTGGACTGGATCTCCAGCTTGACGAAGATGTTCTTGAGGTGAACCTTGACCGTGTTTACGCTGATCATCAGCTCTTGCGCGATCTGCTGATTGGTGGCACCCGTGGCCACGGCGCGCACTATCTCCAGCTCGCGCTCGGTCAGCTCGGCCTTGTCTTCCGCCATCTGTAGTCCCCAAAAGGGGCCACCGCCCTACCTGGGACCAGTGACCCCTTCTTCTCTCATCGCCCATCGCCGGACGCCGGCAGCTAGGCTCGTGACGGACACCTCACCTACGCTAGGACCGCTCGGGCCCGTTGCCGGCGCCCTGCACGAAGTAGTTCCTGCAAGCCTGATCTATGTACGAGGTCGTCAGCGAGGGCTCCTCTTCGTTGTAGCGCGCGATGGTGGTGATCTGCTCCACCAGGTCCCGCGGATGGCAAGACCTCAGCGGTCGATTGGCCTTCCTGTAATACTTGTCCACCAGATACGAGAACCCGTCCTTGTCGAAAACCACACCCTTGGCCTTGCACACCCTCTCGAACAGGTAGTAGTACTCGTACAGTGTGGGGTTGGGAATCATGACCTTGTGAGGAATGCGTCTCAGGAACGCCTCGTCGAGCATCCCCGGATCGAGATTGGTGGAGAAGATGACCAACGAATCGAATGGTATCTGGATCTGCTTGCCCGTGTGCAGCGCCAGGTAATCGACCTGCCCCTCCAGGGGGACGATCCATCGGTTGAGTAGCTCCTCCGGGAGCAGCAACTGCCTGCCGAAATCGTCGATGAAGAAGATGCCGCCGTTGGCCTTCATCTGTAGCGAGGCCTCGTGGCACTTGGAGATGGGATCGAAGATCAGGCCCAGCGAGCTGAGGGTGAGCTCACCCCCTACCATGACCACAGGACGCTTACAGAGGGCCCAGCGAGCATCACGATCAACGTCCCTGCCCTCTGTCCCGCCATCCACCGGTTGGTGATACT
>Ga0315553_10002110_pt1 | contig 16125 bp, 11 predicted proteins | sample SalMarSW160140MG_FD_203099 | JGI IMG/M metagenome (GOLD analysis project Ga0315553, IMG submission 203099) | Salt marsh sediment microbial communities from the Plum Island Ecosystem LTER, Massachusetts, United States - Salt Marsh Sediment SW1601-40 ... | reverse complement strand
TGGCCGACGGTCATCTACGGTGCTTTGGAGCTGACGATCGGGCTGGTCGACCTGTTGATGGTGCGGCCGCTCGGCCCGAGCGCCACGGCTGCCATCGGCATCTCGCGACAGGTCACCTTTCTCGTGGAGACCTCGGCACTGGCCATCACGACCGGCGTCATCACCCTGGTGAGCCAAAGCGTTGGTGCCGGCGCCTTTTCACGGGCCAACTCCGTGGTCCGACAAAGCTATCGGCTTGTGCTTCTCATCGGTCTGCCGGCGGGCCTGCTGGGTGTCGTCGTCAGTCGGCCGCTCTTTTACGCCATGCAAGCCGAGCCCAGCACGTTGGCCCAGGGCGTGCCCTATCTGCGAATCTATTTTCTCGGTCTGGTATTTCTCTGGGCAAACCTGGTCGGCACGGCCGTGTTTCGTGGAGCCGGCAACACGCTCACCCCGCTCAAGGTCGCCTTCGGCGTCAACCTGGTGAACGTCGCGCTCAATTACACATTTATCTACGGTGCCGGACCGGTACCGGCGCTGGGCGTGCCGGGAGCGGCCATCGGCACGGTCGCGGCCCGTTCTTGTGGCGCGATTGTACTGCTCTGGTTGCTGCGACCGTGGAGTGCGGGCCATAGCCTCAGCGCGAGTGGTGCATCGTACCTCCGCAAAAGCAATGCATCGTCGGGACTGGCGATCGATACAATGCAGACGGAAGCGGACAGCCTGGAACACGCTCCCCTTCGCGTCGCGGCGAAACGACCAGAGCCCGGAACCGAAAGCCCAAAACCCGAAAGCCCAGAACCTGGAACTCGGAACCCGCAACTCGGAACTCGGAACCGGCAAATCCTCGCTATCGGCCTGCCGGTTGCCGTGGCCGGCATCGTTCGCAATGGATCGCGCGTCGTGTTTCTCGGCGTTGTGGGAACCAGCCTTTCGGGCCTGGCGTACCACGCGGCGGTCGGCGTCGGTTTGCAAGTGAGACTGATCGGGGTGCTGCCGGCGCTCGCGTTTCAGTTGGCAATTGCCACACTCGTTGGACAAGCACTCGGTCGCGGCGACCTGGCCAAAGCTGAGACTATCGGTCGGCGCGGTGTACTCTTGGTCGCTCTTATTATGCTCGGCGTCTGTGGAGTGGTGTTTGCACTGGCCGATCCGCTCGCTCACCTGTTCATCGCGTCGGAGTCGGACGCACGATTGGGTGCAACCGTGCTGCGATGGTTTGCCGTGGCTCAGTACTTCAGTGCGCTGAGCATCACCACGCAAGGCGGCCTGGTGGGCGTCGGTGACACCAAGCCGTGTATGAACTACACGGTCTTTTGTCAATGGATTATTATGTTGCCACTGGCCTTTTTGTTGCTCAAACTGTTTCAACTCGATCCGGTCGGACCTCTCATCGCATGGACGGTGGCACCAATCGTTTCGTTGGTGCTCATGCAACGTCGCTTTCGCAGCGGCCAGTGGAAGAGCCGATTTCCGATGTCTGATTGATGATGTCAGATTGGCCTCATCGTGCCGGTCGAACGCAAGGTTTGTATTTGGCCGTGACACAGTAGCGAACCGCACGATTTGGCTGACCGCTGAAAGCTGATCGCTGACCGCTGAGTCGCCCCCCGGCTGCTTGACAATGCCCGTGGATTTGTTATTATCCGGCAGCTTTTTGCGGGCTTCTCAGCATTCTACCGTGGCGGAAATCTTCACTTCTTGTACAGCCGAGCGTGCTGCTCGTCGGCGCGTTAGGCCAACTCTCTTGTTATGTTCCAAATCGGACGATCGTCATTCAGCAAACCGGGACACGTGACACATAGGAGACGTCGTTGTGAACGCATGTCGTAATTCTCACCCGAAGCACCTTGAGATTTCCTGCAGCACTTATGCTGCGCAAACCGTCGCGCTGTTCGCTTTGTGCGCCGTCGTCTCCTGCGGTTGCCAGGATGCCGCTACGAACGGCAACACCCAGGCTGTTTCACCCACCCACGCTGGCGAGCTGTCGCTGCAGGCGCAGCAACCGGATATTCGGCTTGTCGCCAACACCACTGCCAGTACCGCCGACAGCGCGGTCGGACCGGTCGAACAGGACGATCTGCTCGGCGCCGCGGGCAACAACGCCAGTTGGTTGATGTACGGCCGCACTTACAACAGCCAGCGACATAGCCCGCTCAAACAAATCAACAAAGAGAACGTCTCGAAGCTGCGGCCCGTGTGGACTTTTCAAACGGGCGTGCTCGACGGTTTCGAGTGTACGCCGTTGGTCATCGACGGCGTGATGTATTTGACGACGCCCTGGAATCATGCGTACGCCGTCGACTGCAAGACCGGCTCGCAATTGTGGCACTATCAAAAGTCGCTCCCCGAGAACCTCGCGCTCTGTTGCGACGCGGTGAACCGCGGTTTTGCGGCCTGGGGCGATCGCCTCTACATGACGACGCTCGACGCCCATCTGGTCTGTCTCGACCGCAATACGGGCGAGGAAATCTGGGACGAGGAAATCGTCGTCAACGATGACCAAGGCAACGAGGAACATGAGATTTATAAGCTCGCCTACAGCGCGACCGTCGCGCCGCTGGTCATCAACGGCAAAGTGATCATCGGCATCAGCGGCGCCGAGTACGGCATCCGCGGGTTCATCGACGCCTACGATGCCGAAAGCGGCGAGCGACTGTGGCGCTTTCACACCGTGCCGAGTGCCGACGACAAGTCGCCGGCCGCCCAGGAGGCACTCAAAAGCTGGGAAGAACAAACCTGGATGACCGGCGGCGGGTCGGCCTGGGTAACCGGCACCTACGATCCTGAACTGAACACGCTTTACTGGGGCGTCGGGAATCCGTCGCCCGACTTCAACGGCAAGGTCCGCCCCGGTGACAATCTCTATACCTGCTCCGTCGTGGCGCTCAATCCGGACGACGGCAGCTACAAATGGCACTTTCAAGCCAGTCCACACGACGTTTGGGACTACGACGGCGTGAACACGCCGATGCTGGTCGACATCAAAAAGGACGGCAAGACGATCAAGGCCTACGTTCAGGCGCACCGCAACGGCTACTTCTACTGCGTCAATCGCGAGAACGGCCAGTTCATCTACGCCAAGCCCTTCTGCGAAGTCACCTGGACCGATCGAACCAAAGGCGCCGACGGCCTCGATCCGAAGACCGGTCGACCGTTCGTCAGTCCGGCGGCGCTGCCCACCGACGAGGGCTCACGTGTCTGTCCCGGTGCGGCCGGCGGCAAGGAATGGAACCCCATGGCCTACAGCCCCCAGACCGGCTACGCCTACGTGCCGGTGATCAACAACTGTGCCAAGTTCACTTCGGGCAAGGCATTCTTCATCAAGGGACAACCTTACTGGGGCAGCTCGCTCACTCTGATCGATGGCGAGGCGTCCGGCGCGTTCAAAGCGATCGACACGGCCACGGGCGAGATCAAATGGCAGGTCGAAACCCGTTCACCCATGGTGGCCGGTGTCTTGACCACCGGCGGCGGACTGGTCTTCACCGGCGACGCCGAGGGATTTCTCACCGCCTACGATGCGGAAAGCGGCGAGGTCCTGTGGAACTTTCAATGCGGCAGCGGACACCACGCCGCGCCCGTTACCTACGAGCTCGACGGACGCCAGTATCTGGCCGTCTGCGTTGGCTGGGGCGGCTGGACGGCGGGTTTTATCGGTGACGGTGCGCCCTGGCTGCGCGACGCGCGTCGCGGCAACACGATATTCGTGTTCGCCCTGCTGGAGTAGAAGAGAGATGGGAGCAAGGGGGAAAGTGGGATGGGGAATGGGGAAAGCGGAAACGCCACTCCTCTCTTCTCAGTTGTCGCTGTTGCCTCCTGTTCAATGATTGATACTGCATCCAGGATTTGAAAAAAACAATCGACGCGAGGCAAACTCTTTGAACACGCCGTGCTCGACAACTCGCTTCGTTCTCTTCGCATCCACCGCGATCGTGGCCCTCGTATCGCTTGCAGCTCAAGCGGACGCCCAGACGGCCCGAGCCGCCGAGCCGCTCCGCGTCTGTGCCGATCCCGACGCGATGCCCCGCACCGGGCGGGACGAGGACGGAAAGCCACAAGGTGTCGACGTTGCCGTGGCCCGGCTCATCGGCCGGCGATTGAATCGCCCCGTCACGTTTGTCTGGCATGGTCAAGCGGCAGCGTGGAAGTTGCTGCTCGACGGCAAGTGCGATCTGGTGATCGGGCAAGCCGAGGGCGCCGACGTCGTCTGTTGCGGCGGCGGGTCGGAAAGGATCGCCTGGAGCCGGCCGTACGCCGGTGGGCGGTTCGGGCTGGTTGTGCCGCGCGACCGTCAGAGCGCCCGATCGCTGGCCGATTTGCGTGGTGAAACGATCGGCCTCGTGGCCGGCACCCTCGCGCTGCCGGCGACCGAACACCGCCTGATCCGCTTTCGAAATCGCCGCGACCTGCTCGACGAGTTCACAGCCAAGTCGCTCGACGCGGCCATGCTCGACGCCGACTTTGCCAGTTGGTATCTGTCGCGGCACCCTGAATTGCCGCTCCGCGAAGCGTCGGAATTCGTACCCCGCGAGCGCTGGAACATGGCCATCTCCCTGCGGGCCGAAGATCGCGATCTGCTCTCGGGCGTGAATCGTTCGCTCGTCTACCTGGCGGGCTCGGGTGACATCCGCCGGGCGTATTCCGATCTCGGAGTTACTTATCGCGCACCGCGGGACGAAAAGACCGATTCGTTCGTGGCGGGTGACACCTGGCGGCGCGTGCAAGAACGCGGCGAACTGGTCATTGGTATGGACCCGGCTAACCTGCCGTATTCGAGCGCGAAAGAAGACCTGCCCGGCTTCGACGTCGAGATCGCCCGCGCACTGGCCTCTCAGTTGGACGTCGAGTTGCGCGTGGAGTGGTTCGACGTGCACCGCGACACGTCGGTGGGGCAGTTGCTCGACGGCGAGTGCGATCTGGCGATGGGTGCGCCGATCGATCCGGCCGCGATGGACGACGAAGAGGAACTGCAAGGCAAGGTTGTCTATTCGCGTCCATACTACGGCACAGGATACGTGATCGTGCAGCGGACTGACGACGGCGCCCAGCCGTCGCTCGACGAATTGCACCAGGAGCGTTCGACGCGTCTGGGTACCGAAGCCGGTTCGGTGGCCGACTATCGCCTTCGTCAGCGAGGGTTTCGACGGAGGTTGTTTCGCAACCAACTGGCCGTGCTCACTGCCGTCAGCGAACGCGACATCGACTACGGCTATTTGTGGGCAAACGTCGGCTGGACGCTGCACGCCACGCCGGAACTCAATTTGAAGATCGCGACCACTACCAAGCCGACCGATCGCTGGAACGTGGCCGTGGCGATGCGGCGCGGCGACTCCGAATTGAAAGAACATGTTGACGCCGCGATCGCCAAGCTCGTCAGCAACGGTACCGCGGAGCGCGCCGTGGCCCGCTACCACGTACCGCATTTCTCGCCGTTCGACGACGAGATGAACAAAGCGGCCGCAGGCGACGTTGCTCCTGGTAAGTCGACGAGCGCGACTGAGGATGATACAGCGAATGGCAAGCCGGCGAACGCGACGGAAAGCGGTGTTGCTGACGGCAAGTCGATCGACACAGGAAAAAACCCATCAGCAAAGACGACCCTCGCACCGCGCGTGCATCATCCCGTGTCGGCCAAGGGCCCTGAGCCGCAAATGTCCGTCCGACAACGTTCCAAGCGGCCGTACAGCGGGCTGGAGCGCGTGCAATCGGCCGGCCAGCTCGTGGTCGCCCTCGATCAAAGTAACCTGCCTTTCTCGGCTGCCCATCCCGAGCCGAGCGGTCTCGATTACGAAATCGCCCAACTCCTCGCGGAAAAGCTGGGCGTGGACCTGCACGTCTATTGGGCCTATTCGTCGCACGATTCCTACCCGTCGAAACTGGCGAACAAAAAACTCTGTGACATGGTTCTCGGCGTGACGCCCGACGATCGATTCGGCAAGCGCGTGCTGTACTCGGCGCCCTATGCCCAGGTGCGTTACCTCTGGGCGGTGCCGGTTGATACGCAAACGCCCGTCCGCTGGGACCCGCCGCAGGACGCCACGGTTATGGTCGAATCGGGCCTGGCGATCCGTGGATTGGCAGATCGTCAGACCCATCGTGCGGCCGATCTGGCGAGCGTCTTGCAGGCGGTGACCGACAGAGAGGTCGACGCGGGTTATGTAGTGTCGACCCGTGGCCCGTGGCTGGCCGATCGCAAGTGGCCGGGCAAATTAAAGTTCGTCGACGCGGCGCAGCCGAGCGACGTCTTCCCACTCTGTGCGGCCGTACGAATCGCCGACGCAGACTTGAAAGAGGTCGTCGACGAGGCCATCATCGGTCTGGAGCGATCCGGCCGGCTCGACGAGGTGTTTGCCCGCTGGCATATTCCGCGCACGATCACCTCACCATCACAAAACGATTCGAAGTAGAGGACCATGTGCCGCTATGTCTATGTTGAATGGACCTCTTTGATTGACCGACCAAAGCGTACCACGCTTTCAACTCTGAACTTTCAACTTTGAACATTGAACCTTGTACTTTAAACCTGTTTTGCTTTGTCGAGTGTCGCTGATCGCCGGTGTCCTGTGCTGCGCCGCGGCGATGGCCCAGGTTGAAAAAGTTGAAAAAGTCGAGAAACCCGGCAACGGAAGTACCCCTGTACCAAATACCGTGCAAATCGCCGACGGCCGCGTGGCCGATTTGGACATGGGCAAGGCGCTGTTCCGCGGTCTGTGCAGCGGCTGCCACGGTGGCGCCGGTCGCGGCGGCAAGGGGCCGAACCTGACGGACGATCGCTGGTTGCACGGCAGCACCGATGCTGACATCGAAAAGGTCATCAAGAACGGCGTGCCGAGCACCACGATGAAGAAGCTCGGCGAATCGCTCAAGGAAGATCAGATCGTGCACGTCATCGGTTATATCCGCTCGCTAGCTCAAAAGCCCGGCGAGAGCGATTGGAAACCTTACATCCCAGGCGACCCGAAACGTGGCGAAGAGTTGTTCTTCGACAAACAGGGCAAGGCCAATTGTGCCAACTGCCACGCGGTGGGTCGCCGTGGAGGCCGCATCGGACCCAAGCTCGATCGGATTGCCGCCCGTCGTTCGCCCGAGTACATCATGGAATCGATTTTGCAGCCTTCGAAAGACATCGATCCGCAATTCGAATCGCTACAGGTGCTGACTGGCGACGGCAAAGTCTTTGTCGGTCTGAGAGTTAACGAGACCAATTTCAGCGTGCAGCTTCGCGAAGAGAACGGTGTCTTCCACTCTTTCATGAAGCGCGATTTGGACGAAGTTCAGCCGTTGGAAAAGTCGCTGATGCCGGACAATTTTGCCCAGCAGCTTACGGTACAGCAATTACACGACTTGTTTGCCTACTTGATGTCGCTCGAGTAATCTGACGCAATAAGACCACGAATCGACCCGGCGCGGCTCTTGGCCGCAACCAAATAGATCTCACGCAGAGGCGCAGAGGCGCAAAGTAAAGAGAGCGGCAGTAAATTGGTCACCGACGCTCGGGGATGGGTTACGGTGTTTTCTATAAGCAATGAAACGGCAGTATTTAACCACGAAGCACACGAAGGCCACGAAGAAGATCCGTAGCGACACAATGCGGCAACCGACAACGGATAACTTTCTACTTCGTGAGCTTCGTGCTCTTCGTGGTAGATAAAATGGATTTCCATGCTGGTTGTAATTTCCGGGGAGAGAATGAAGTAGAATTTGCGCTTGCTGCAAACACTTTTACCGGTAGTGGCACGAATCTACACGAATACAAGGGAGCTTACCACGAATCTCTCGAAGGAAGAAGTTGTTGGTTGCTGGTTGTTAGTTGTTGGTGACCGACGGAGACTGACAACCGGCAACTCAATTCGTCTTTATAGGTATTCACTTCAAGCGGCCAAAAAAGTTGCGTGTTTCGATCATTAGGGCGCAGTTCCAAATTGCTTTACAACCATCAATCGCCACCCGACATGGGAGAATTGCAGATGACTTGGACGAAACCAGAATTTGAAGAAGTTACTCTCTCGATGGAAGTTACGGCATACGTGAACACCGACGGCGAAGTCCTGCCCACGCCCGACGCGGCCGCTGAGCCCGGCGAGGTCGGCACGACAGTGACCCTCGCGGTGCTCGACGGCACCCGGGCATAAGTGATTCCATGTTGGTCCGCGTACTCGGGGCATCGGCCGGCGGCGGTTTGCCACAGTGGAACTGCCGCTGTGCGAATTGCCAGGACGCCCGCGACGGATCGCCCGACGTCCGGCCGCGCACGCAGTCGTCCCTGGCGACCAGCGCCGACGGCAAGCATTGGTTCCTGCTCAACGTATCGCCCGACGTTCGCCAGCAGATCGCGGCCTTTCCGCCGCTCGGTCCGCCGCCACAAACCGCCCGCGGCACGGGCATCGCCGGTTGCATCTTGACCGACGCCGAACTCGATCACACCGCCGGCCTACTGCTGCTCCGCGAAGGCACTTCGCTCAGCATTACCTGCACGCCGCTGGTCCGCCGCTGGTTGGAGCAATACCTCGGCATCCAGCGCGTGTTGAGCGCTTTCGTCGACCTGTGTTGGACCGAGTTGACGTTCGACCGGCCCGCGCCGCTGCTGCTCGCCGACGGATCGGAAAGCGGCCTCGTCATTCGCACGTTTGCCGTCGACCCGCACGTGCCGAAGTTTGTCCGCCCAAGAGACGAGACCTTTAGCGACAAAAGCGGTGTGTCCGACTCGACAGATCCGCCCGACACGCCGGCAGAGCAGGGCAGTGTGGTGGGGCTGCACGTCGAAGACGCGCGAACCGGCGGGCGGTTGGTCTACGCCCCTTGCGTGGCATCGCTCGGCGAGCCGCTACGGCAGGCAGCCGACGGTGCCGACTGTCTGCTTCTGGATGGAACGTTCTGGAGCGACGACGAGCCGCAACGGGTCGGCTTTACGGAGCGTACCGCCCGCCAGATGGGCCATCTGCCCGTCGACGGCCCCACAGGCAGCCTGCCGTGGCTCTCCGATCTGCCAATTCGCGAGCGGGCGTACGTGCACATTAACAACACCAACCCGATGCTCCGCCGCGGCAGCCCCCAGCAGCAACAGGTCGCCTCGCACGGCATCCGCATTGCCAGCGACGGTGACCTCTTCGAACTGTGAACTCCGCTAAGATTTTCGAAAAACTGATCCATGCCACACGCCATGAATGACACCGCAACACAACCCTGGTCCGCCGACGAGTTGGTCGAGCAGCTCCGCACCGTCGGTCGCGAGGCCTATCACGACAAACATCCGTTTCATTGCCTGATGAACGGGGGCCGGCTCGATCGCGACCAGTTGCGCTGTTGGGTCCGCAACCGCTACTACTATCAAAAGAACATCCCCATCAAAGACGCGCTGCTCTTGGCCCGCTGCCCGTTGCGCGACGTCCGCCGCCGCTGGCTCCAGCGGATCATCGACCACGACGGCACGCCCGGCCATTCAGCCGACGGCAGCCCACCTGGCGCCCCCGCCGATCGCGCGGACACCGGCCAGCCCGGCGGTATCGAAAAATGGCTCCGCCTGGGCGAGGCGATGGAGGTCAGCCGCCAGGAAATGGAGAGCGAGTCGCACCTACTGCCCGGCGTCCGCTTTGCCGTCGACGCCTATCTGCAGTTCGTCGCCACGCGGCCCTGGATTGAAGGCGTCGCCTCTTCGCTCACCGAGCTGTTCGCTCCCGACCTGATGCAGCGTCGCCTGGCAGCCTTTGAAGAACATTACGGCTGGATCGCGCCGGAAGGGTTGGCCTATTTTCGCTCGCGGCCGCCGCTGGCCCGCCGCGACAGCGACCACGCTCTCTCGCTCGTTCTGCAGCATTGCCGCACCCGCTCCGAGCAACAGGCCGCCGTCGACGCCCTGCGATTCAAGTGCGAACTGCTCTGGGCACAGCTCGACGCGATCTACACGGCCTGCGTCTTGCCCACTCGCGGGCAATCGCCGTGAACTGGACAACTGCTAGAAATATGAGAATATGATTAGTTTCAAGTTTCGAGTGTTTCTCGGGAATTACGATCGGTATTGAGCATTCGTGTTAGCTATCGGCTAACAGCTATCAGCCGTCAGCAACTCGGTTTTCAAAGGCTGAAAGCTGACTGCTGACCGCTGAAAGCTATTGGGGTCGAATCTTCGAGGGCTTGAAATCCTCGAGTGAAACGCCGAATTTGGAAGTACTGAAATTAGTCAACCGCCATGAGTACGAAACCCGACGACACACTCGACCGGCCGCTGCTCGCTCGCGGCACGCGGTACCGTTGGGACACCGTGCGCCGAGAACATCAACTCGTCTGGTCCGAGAGCCTCATGGTGATCAACGAAACCGGCGCGGCAATTGTCCAACTTTGCGACGGCCGCACGTTCGACCAACTGATCGACGCTCTGCAAGACCGTTTTCCCGATCGCCACACTCGCCGTCAGATGCGAGAGCACGTCCGTTGGTTTCTCCTCGAGTTGGCCGAGCGCGGCCTGCTCCGCTCGGGTGCCACTGCTCACCTTGCCAGCAGTGCGAGCGGTATGTCCGATGCAACATTCTCTGCCCAGCCCTCTGCAGCAATCGTTCCATCGCGCACCCGCCCAACGCCCGCGCCCCCGCGGGCCCTGTTGGCTGAGCTGACCTATCGCTGTCCGCTCAGGTGCCCCTATTGCAGCAACCCGCTGCAGCTCGACCGCTACCGGCGCGAACTCGACACGTCCGACTGGCAGCGGGTGCTCGCCGAGGCCGCCGCGTTGGGCGTAGTGCACGTCCATTTCTCCGGCGGCGAACCGCTCCTGCGACGCGACCTGATCGACCTCGTCCGCCACGCCCGCCGGCACGATCTGTACACCAATCTCAGCACCAGTGCGGCAACCGCCGACGAGCGGATACTCACCGAACTCAAGTCGGCCGGCCTCGACGCCCTGCAAATCAGCCTGCTCGACGCGCGGCCGTCGCAGAACGACTGGCTGGCCGGCGTCCCTTCGTTCGACAAAAAACAACGCACCCTCGAAGCGGCCCGCCGACTTGACTTGCCGATCACCCTCAACGTCGTGCTCCATCGGCACAATCTCGATCATCTCGCATCGGTCATTGAGCTTGCCCGAGAGTGGAACGTCGACCGCCTGGAGTTGGCCCACGTGCAGTACGTCGGTTGGGCGTTTCGCAATCGCGCCGCGCTGCTCCCCACGCGCGAGCAGGTCCGGCGGGCCGTCGCGCTGGTCGATGCCGCCCGGCAGCGGCCCGACACGCCGCAGATCCTGCACGTGCTGCCCGACTACTTTCAGCAATACCCCAAAGCATGCCTGCACGGCTGGGCGAGCACATTTCTCACCGTCGCGCCCGACGGCGCCGTGCTCCCTTGTCAGGCGGCCCGGGAAATCGACACGCTCGACTTTCCCAACGTCTGCGATACGTCCCTGCACGACGTCTGGTATGACGCACCGGTTTTCAACCGGTTTCGCGGCACCGATTGGCTGCCCGAGCCGTGCCATAGTTGCGATCGCCGCGAGATTGATTTCGGCGGTTGCCGCTGCCAGGCGTACTTGCTGACTGGCGACGTGCAGGCAACCGATCCGGTCTGCCACCTCGCACCGCATCACGATCTTGTGGAAGCTACACTACGCGACGCGGCTACAGCCACCAATGAATTTCATTATCGCACGATGCGACGCAGTGCAGAAGCGGTGTAAGAAACCGCCTTCCTTCGTTTAATGATCGCAAAGATTTAGGGATTCGTCATTACCTTCACCAGTGCCACCGGCTTGGACCGCACCCCGTCCTCCACCCCCCACCAGAGACACGCAGACGCCAACAAGAAACCGCAAAATACGTCGCACGCGCTGGACACGGGCTGCGGCATGCGGTACCAATAGACGGCATTCCGAGTCTGGAGCGGTTCCAGGTTCAACAGAAGGGAAGGTCCCGCTAGTCAAAGGAGACGCTCCATGTGTAGTAAGTCCAAGCTCGCGACGAGAACCCTCACCCTGGCAGCAGTCGCTTGGTGCCTCAGCTCGACTTCGAGCGCCCTGGCTTTCGATTCGTTCTTCGACGTCTTCGTCGATGTCGTTGAGAATGGTCAGTTGAGTTACGAATTACAGTCTCCCACGCCGTATGATAATTCCACGGTCCAAACGGAAATGGTAAGCATGAGTCTCACTCCAAGTCCGGGAAGACCCGTGGAAGTGACGGATATCCGCACACTCGGGGGTAGTGACTTCACCGTCGATTCGTTTTTTGACATTGAATACCGGATTGAATATGGTGGCGGCAGTTCGTATACGGTTGACAGCTTCTTCGACGTGTTCGTCGAATTGAGCGTCCAGCCGCCTTTGTCAGGTACCAGTGAGCAAGAAACGTTTCCCACCGAGATCCTCTCGATGGACTTGACCGGCGCATCACCTGGGCCGGACAACAACGGAACGCTGCTCCGCCTTTTAGACAGTGCAGAGCACCACGGACATGTGACGGTCTTGAAGCTCTCCGATCCGGGCCCCGGAGGCGGCGGCACCTTTCACGTCGACAGTTTCTTCGACGTCTTCACGGAGATCAGTCTCGACGGCAATTCGTACATTCCGCCGGAAAGCAGCAACTCGCTCTATGGCGGAGCGACGACCCCGGAACCGGCCTCGGCCTTGATGCTCATGTTCGGCAGCCTGGTCCTGGCCACCAGACGTCGCCGGGTATAAGCCGTGCATGAATTGTTGACTGTGCAGAATCTAGTGGAAAGCGAACGCCAACGTGAGCGGTCCAGGTTGTCTCAATCTGGGCCGTTCCGTTTGCAATAATCCGATTCATAGGGTCTTCGCACACATTATCGGACCGCGTGCGCACGCCTACTACGAACGGATTACAGGTGGAGTCTGCTTTGCGAGCCGACAGACCCGGCCCTGCGTCAGTCGATAACCTCGAAGTGGCGGACTTCCCAAGTCACTTCAGGACCTGTGCCGACGACGATTTGGCGGTAAGACTGCGGATAACCGAACTTAGGGTCGAATCGTGCTCGCAAGATCCACCGAGTATCTTTGGTTGCATCGATTTCTGTAGCAGGATCTGCGGCGATCTCCAAGCTTCGGGTGAGCGTATCGAACATCCCGGGCACGGACCAAACATACCAAGTACGTTTGGGCGGTGTTTTGCCGTCCCGAGTGAGGTTGGTTACTTGGTGGTTACGGACTTCGATGTGAATGATGCCGGGACGCGCGCCGCCAAGTTCCAGTTCCAGGTCGTAGCTCGCTGGTCCGCTGGTCTGCCAGCGCTCTTCGGCTTTGGCCAGTGCGTCGTCGGTCAGCAGCGGCGTGTCATCACGCAATGTCCAACGGGCGAGCAACAGGACAGCGTAGATCAGCAGAAGAATGCCGGCGACGATCAACAATAGCGTGCGCCAGCGCACGGCGGGTCCGGCCGTGGCATCGGGCGTCGTATTGGGCGTTGGATCGGTGGGTGCGTCGGACATGAAGTGCAGTGGGAAGGTGAACGCAACAAAGGGCAATGATTTCTTACCCGGTCTGGCAGTAACAAACTCAACCGTTCACTATAACAACAAGACGGTTCACAACGCAGCCCCGGTGCAGTTTTCCATAAGAGTAGTCTTACAGCCGGTTGTTGTTATTATGATGGTCGACCGCTTCGCGCCAGGCGCGGCGGGTAGAGCACCAAAAGGCGCTGCCCAGCAGGGCCGCCCAACCGCCGAGCACCGCCGCCGAGAGACCGCCGAGTGCCAGCGCTGCTAACGTGATGTCCGGCCAGTAGACAGCGGCCAACACGAGCACGCCCGCCGACCCACCCGTGGCAACACCGACGATAACGCACAGGTGTATGTGCCGGCCGAGTCGCGTCGTGCTGTGTAGGTGCGAAGTGGGTGCCGGCCGCACGGCGGACGGTCGTGGCGGCGAAATTAACGGCGCTGATTGAAGGGCGTTGTGTTCCCCGCGGAGCGAAGCCGTGCTTGCATCGCGCAGCCGGGTGCCCAGAGCGTTACCTAGCACGTGACCGACCAACAGGATCAGCAGGGTGACCAGCGCAATGGACCACGTGGCACCGACCCAACCTAGGAAAGCAAACAACAGGCAGAGGGCGGCCACGACCAGCAGCAGGCCGCGCATGGAAAACTGAGGAGGTCCAAGAGTGGCCGGATCGCGTGGCGCGGTATCGGCTGTGGTCGGACGCCGGTCTTCTGGCAGCGAATGCTTCATCACGAACTTTATTATAACGGTGCGTGTCCGTATGGGCGCTTGCCAGTGGTGCGATGAGCCGAGACAATGGGCGTGCAGCGAGCCGCGCCGCTGGGTGTGCGGTGTTGAGGGTTTTTCTTTAATTTCAGACGGAAATGGAATATCATGCCAAGCTGTGTTTTAGCGTACTCGGGCGGGTTGGACACGTCGGTCATTTTGAGTTGGCTCCAGGACGAAGGATACGAGGTCGACTGCGTGTACGTCGATCTGGGGCAGCCGTGTGAGGACCGCCAGGCCATTCTTCAAAAGGCCGAGACGCACGGTGCACGGTCGGCCCGCATTGTCGACGTGCGGGAAGAATTGTGCCGCGACTTTGCCTTTCCCGTCTTGCAGTGGCAGGCCAAGTACGAGGGCGTCTATCTACTGGGTACGTCGATTGCCCGGCCGTTGATCTCGAAGGCTTGTCTGCAAGTAGCGCGGGAAGTGTGCGCCGACGCGTTTGCCCACGGTGCGACGGGCAAAGGAAACGACCAGTGCCGGTTTCAACTGGCGGCTGAGGCGCTCGAGCCGGAGATCAAGGTCGTCGCGCCGTGGCGGCTGGCAGCCTTTCGCGAGAAGTTTCCCGGCCGCAGCGAAATGATCGACTACTGCGATGCCAAGAACATCCCGGTGAAGGCGTCCGTGGAGAAACCGTACAGCTCGGATGAAAACTGCCTGCACATCAGTTACGAGGCGGGCCGCTTAGAGGATCCGACCGTGCACGGCACGGCAATCGTCGACTTCGGCATGACGGTTTCACCACAACAGGCGCCCGACGAGACGGAGGCCGTGACGATCGGCTTTGAGGCGGGCGTGCCCGTGAGCGTCAACGGCCGGCAGCAAACGCCGCTGGAGATCGTCAAATCGCTTAACACGATCGGCGGGCGGAACGGTGTAGGACGGATCGACATTGTGGAGAATCGTTTCGTCGGCATGAAGAGTCGCGGTGTGTACGAGGCGCCGGGAATGACGATTCTTTACGCCGCCCACTTGGCACTGGAACAGTTGACGTTGGATCGGGATCTGGTGCATCTGCGCGATCGCCTCTCGCCGGAGTTAGCGGAGCTGGTCTATTACGGTTTTTGGTACACGCCGAAGATGGACGCGCTGATGGCGTTCATTTGCGACGCTCAAAAGCCGGTGACCGGCGAGGTGACCGTGGGACTCTACAAAGGGAACATCGAGATACAGGGCCGCTCCAGTCCGGTCAGCCTGTACGACGCGGAGATCGCCAGCATGGAAGGGGGCGGCGGCTACAATCAGGACGACGCCGAAGGCTTCTTGCGACTGATGGGTCTGCCGTCGCGCGTACAGGGAAAGGTGCGGGGAAGGAAGTATTGAGCGATGGACGATGAACGATGAACGATGAGCGATGGGCAGGGAGAATGACTAATCCCTAAATCCTAATGACTAAGGTCTACGGTTGGTGGAGAATACATGCGAATGAAATCCGAAACGCAAGTCTTTGATCTGGAAGAACGATCTGCGAAGTTCGGTGAAGCGGAGATTCAATTCGCACGGAGGATTCCGCGTGACCCAGTAACGTCGCCGCTCGTCAGTCAGTTGGTTCGATCAGCGACCAGTGTGGGAGCAAACTATTGTGAAGCAGACAATGCGGAATCGAAGCGAGACTTTCGACACAAGATCGGTATTTGTCGAAAAGAATCGCGTGAGGTAATGCACTGGCTGCGAATGATCGCAACGGCGGTTCCGTCGCTTGCCGACGACGCAAGGACTTTATGGCAAGAAGCGAAGGAGATGCATCTGATCTTTGCCGTCATTTATACAAAGCGGAGCGGTGAAGAATCTGGCCGAGCGGGCGACAACGTTCAAGAGAATCGGCGCATCGCCAAGCCCACGAGATAGTCGGCATGTTTTGAATTTGATCACATTGCGTTTGGAACTGTCTTGCCTCACCCTTGTTGTCTTGGTACGAGTCGCAGCTTAGTCATTAGGATTTAGGG
>Ga0315553_10002109_pt1 | contig 16125 bp, 16 predicted proteins | sample SalMarSW160140MG_FD_203099 | JGI IMG/M metagenome (GOLD analysis project Ga0315553, IMG submission 203099) | Salt marsh sediment microbial communities from the Plum Island Ecosystem LTER, Massachusetts, United States - Salt Marsh Sediment SW1601-40 ... | reverse complement strand
CCTACCCGGCCCTGAAAGTTACGATTTGCCGTGCTTATGCAAACCTCGCCCGGTCCCAGAATGCCCATATGTGCCTCCATACACGGTCCACATGTAGGTGGGCCAACCACAGCGCCAGCCTCCACAAATATCGATATTAACCCCTCCTCCAGAGCAGCCTTTAAGACCTCTTGAGAGGCTGGTATTACAATAACCTTAGTAAGTTTATCCACCTTTCTATCCTTGAGTATTTTGGCAGCAATCCTGAGGTCTTCCAGTCGCCCATTAGTGCACGAGCCTATGAACGCCTGGTCGATCCTGGTTCCCTCGATCTCAGTAACTCCCACAGCATTGGATGGTTTCGGAGGTACAGCAACCATGGGCTCCTTAACATCATCAGCGTGAAACTCCAATGTTTCCGCATATTCTGCATCCCGGTCGCCCTGGAGAAGCTCGAAAGGCTGGTTGGTCCTGCCTTTGAGAAAATCTACCAGTTTCTGGTCAGCCTCGATGATTCCATTAGTGGCGCCAGACTCTATTGCCATGTTGGTTAATACCATGCGACCCGCCACGCTCATCTGCCTTATGGTCGTTCCCGTATATTGAAGAGATTTGAACAGAGCACCGCTTACACCCAACCTCTTCAATATGAGAAGCATCAAATCCTTGGACATTATAGGAGGCACGAGCTTTCCTTCTACATTTATCCTGATGGTGCCGGGGACCCGTTCCCATAACCTCCCAGTTTTGAATACGGCGGCCATCTCATCAACACCAATCCCGGTGGCAAAAGCCCCAACTACACCTGATGTCGTGGTATGGCTATCCACACCAACAAGTATGGTTCCTGGCAGTACATGGCCTTTCTCTACCAGCACCTGGTGGGCTATGCCCCCCTTGCCAACTTCATAGTAGTTCTCTATACCTTGTTCGACGACGAACTTCTTGATATTAAGGCACTTCTTAGCAGTATCTATGTCCTTGTTGGGCACATAGTGATCCAGCACCACTACTATTTTCGCCGGGTCCCAGACTTTTTTCACGCCCAGCTCCCTGAATTTGGCAATTGTATGCGCACCTAACGCATCGTGTATCATAGCCAGGTCAACAGAGACTTCGACAATTTCGTCCGGCCTGACCAATTTTTTACCGGCTTTTTTAGCTAGTATCTTCTCTACAAGAGTCATGGTCATCTGCTTTTTTAAAGACTTATCTTATCCTATTCAACCAGGTAGCTGCAAATACTATCGAACAGCAGCCACCTTTGCATCAAGATACGCGGACATGATATTTTTTAGCTCGTGGCTATTGAAGAAGTCATTGAGCTCTTAGAACAGGAATATGGCTCTCACCAATGGGGATCAGACAGGGACCCTATCGATGTGCTCATAGAGACCATACTGTCCCAAAATACCTCAGACGCAAACTCAGGCAGAGCTTTCGCTTCTCTTAAAGCCAGCTTTGGTAGCTGGGAAGCTGTATCTTTGGCTCCGGTAGAACATATCGCTCAAGTCATTAAGTCCGGGGGTCTATCCCAAATCAAGGCAGTTAGAATAAAGCAGGTGCTGGAGCAAATTGAAAGGGAACAGGGCCGTATCAACCTTGATGCCCTCAAATCGATGAACATGTCTGAAGCTGAAGACTACTTAATACATCTGTCCGGTGTAGGACATAAGACAGCTAGATGTGTGCTACTTTTTTCCCTCGGGAAGCCATCATTGCCAGTGGATACCCACGTTTTTCGGGTATCTAAAAGATTAGGACTGATTGATTCCAGAGCGTCTATTGAAAAGGCACACAGCTTGCTCCAGGAGTTAACTCCACCGGCGAAGGTATATCAATTCCACGTCCATATGATAGAGCATGGCAGGCGGATATGCCACGCTCGTCAGCCTCGCTGCAGCATGTGCATATTGAAGGACATATGCCCCAGCTCGCTTCATTAATATAGCCTGACTAGTAAGTGATATAATGGTTGACATGGCGCAAATACTCAAGAGCAAAAACCTGGCTACTAAGTTTCAGATAATGGTGGAAATAGCTGCGCATCAGCCTAATATACAACAGAAAGACATCGCTTTAAAATTGGACATCACCTCGCAGGCGGTTTCCGAGTACATAAGAGAATTGATAAAGGATGGGTGGCTGAGCTCCGAGGGACGCTCCCGATATAAGGTGACAAAGGACGGTGTAAATTGGATTTTGCAGATGTCCCGTCAACTACATAGCTATGCCTGGTATGTAAGCAAAACCGTGGCCGATATATCAACCACCACTGCCATAGCCGATAGCGACTTGTCCGTTGGTCAACCGGCATCCTTATATATGAAGGACGGCTTGCTCTTCGCTTCTGAGGTCATTAGTGGTAAAAGGGCTAAAGGCACAGCTGTCACCGAGGCTGAAAAAGGACAGGATGTCGGCATTGGCAGTGTTGAAGGAGTAATAAAACTCGAGTCAGCCGAAGTAACGATAAGCAAAATACCCAACGTGCAGGATGGAGGTTTCAGAAACACTGACCTCACCCGATTGAAAAGGGAGGTTAAGGAAGCGAGGCTGGTAGGAGCAATGGGCACGGAAGCCGTGGTAGCATTGACGCAGATAGGTGTAAAGCCTGACTATATTCATGGTGTCCGGGAAGCAGTTATAGAGGCAGCTTACTGTGGCCTGCCCTTCCTGGTTGTCTGTAGTGAAGACAAGGTTTCAATTTTAGTGCAGCGATTGGAAGAGGAAAATCTGTCTTATGAAATTGTCGACCTGAGGAAAAGATAGGGAATTCTCCATTCTTCCTAATCGCATATCCTTCTGAACTGTAAAATTTTCTCAAATACGGTCCTCAAATCCCTTGACATTTTATCCGGTAATATTTAAAATTTGTTAATCAACTACACTTGTATAAATTAAAGTAATTTTGTATATAGGGGGCAAAATTGACTTTTATTAAAAGGTACTGTAAGCAAATCTATTCACGAGGTATTAACATACTCCTGGTGATCTTGACCGTGGCGTTTGTCGTAACGGGCTGCAGCCCCAGTGAGCAAATACCATCAAAACCGGAATGTATATTTGATGACTCTCCCGAGCCCAGGCTCATCTGCTTTAACGAAACACCTGAAAGAATCATCTCCCTGGCTCCTTCCAACACCGAGATTCTGTTCGCCCTTGGTCTGGGGGACAAGGTGGTGGGAGTTACAGATTGGTGCGATTATCCGCCGGAAGCCCTGGAGAAGGAAAAGGTAGGAGGACCTTGGACCCCAGATGTAGAAAAGATACTTGCTCTCCAGCCCGACCTCATACTGGCCTCCGATACTAATCCCTTCGATATTATTACTAACCTGGAGGGACTGGGGCTTACTGTATTTGGTATAAAGTCTATTGATTTAGCTGATGTGCAAAATGATATTAGAACAGTCGGGGAAATAACCGATAAGGAAGTGGAGGCCCAAGTACTTACATCCGAAATGACAGAGGGAATTCAAGCAGTAACCGACGTAACCTCGGAACTGGAAGAAAGACCAAAGGTTTTTTACTTAATCGACCAATATTTGTGGACTGTTGGCCAGGGGACTTTTATCCACGAACTGATTGTGAAAGGCGGCGGGGTGAACATCTGTCAAAATATCACGGGCTATGCCATGATCACAATCGAAGAGGTTATCGCACGCAATCCAGAGGTAATCATCACCAGTTCATTGCCGGGCGTATATGAGTGGGCAATGAACGAGACCTCGCTTAATAGTACCGACGCTAGACAAAACAACAGAGTCTTCGTATGCGATGATAACCTAGCTCAACGCCCAGGCCCCAGACTTGTCGATGGCCTGGAGTGGTTTGCCTATTTCATTCATCCCGAGATATTTGATGAGCCCGAGGATTAGCTAAGTAAAGGTCTTTTCTTTCTGACGTAAAAAGGACGGTTGAAATGAAGAAAGGCTTAATTCAAATTTATACCGGACCCGGCAAAGGAAAGTCCACTGCGGCTATCGGGCAGGCGGTTCGTGCTGCCGGGCATGGTTTGAAGGTCGGCTTAGTCACTTTTTTTAAAGACCCTGAGGCATTCGGGTACGGTGAATATAAATCCCTGGAAAAGCTGGGGATAAAGAGTTTTCTTTTCGCCAAAAAGCATCCACACTTCTATAAGGACCTGAATCCTGACGATGTTTGCCAGGAATGCTCTAGGGGACTGGAATTTATTAGAGAGCTTTTCCAGGACACATCATGGGATATGTTGGTCCTGGACGAGATGAACATTGCCGTACGTGACGGCTTTTTGCAGGAGGAAGAGGTCCTTTCCCTTCTGGAAGCAAAGCCCGAAAAGCTAGAGTTGGTCTTGACCGGTCGGGGCATCACGGAAAAGATTATAGAACAGGCAGACTTGGTCAGCGAGGTGAGGGAAGTGAAGCACCCTTATAGCCAAGGAATAAAAAGCCGAGAAGGCATTGAATATTAAATTAAACTTCGACCATGGCACGTACCGTATCTGAGGTATTTAACGAGCCTGCAATCCCTTTAGCCATCCGCTGGCACAGTAGAGTTTACTCCTTACTGGGGCTTGCGGCACTGCTGGTACTGGTAATCGTGTTTGTCACTACTTTAGGAAGTGTTCCCATACCGTTTAGCACTACTTTTCAAGTCCTTATCTCTCAGCTACCGTTCGTTGATATTACCCCTGCCTCTCCTGAAATTTTCGGGGCGCCGTTGAGCCTGGAAATTCTGGAAACGATAATTCTGGATATCAGGCTGCCACGAATCCTTCTGGCAGGCCTGGTGGGAGCAGCCTTGGCAGTAGCCGGAGCCACTTATCAAGGACTGTTTCGCAATCCTCTGGCCGACCCTTATCTTTTGGGTGTGGCTTCGGGGGCCGGGCTGGGAGCTACCATTGCCATGCTTATTCCTTTCACATTAGCCTGGATGGCTTTGGGAGCCGTTCCGTTATTCGCGTTCATCGGTGCCATAGGCGCCGTGGCTGTGGTCTATTTGCTTGCTCGTGTCGGCAAAACCCTGCCCCCCACCACGCTTATCCTGGCCGGGGTAGCTCTGAGCGCTCTTTTAACCTCGATCACCTCCTATCTCATGACCATTTCCGGTGCAGAACTACACGGGATTGTATTCTGGCTGCTGGGTGGACTTTATTTGACTAAATGGTCTGAGGTGTGGATAGTCCTCCCCTGTGTGTTAGCTGGTCTTGTAGCCATCTGGATCCATGCCCGACCGCTCAATGTAATGCAACTTGACGAAGAGCAAGCCCAACAACTGGGCATCAATGTGGAAAGGGTCAAACTCATCCTATTGGTTGCCGCCACTCTTATCACATCCTCAGCAATTTGCTTCACCGGTCTTATCGGTTTCGTCGGCATACTCATCCCTCATGCAGTGAGACTTATCTGGGGACCGGATTACCGGTTTTTGCTCCCGCTCTCCATGCTAGTCGGCGCTATTTTCCTCATCCTGGCCGATACTTTGGCCCGCACCATAATGCCTCCTACGGAGATTCCGGTAGGAATAATTACTGCTCTCTGTGGAGCACCTTTCTTTCTTTACCTATTGCGGAGAAGAAAGGGGCTTGCTTTTTTCTGAAAAGGATAATAAATCATGATTGAGCTGGATAATATCAGCCTCGGCTACAACCATCAAGCCGTCTTGCACGATGCAAGTATGAAAGCACGGCCCGGCCAAATACTGGGACTTGTTGGCCCCAATGGCTCGGGAAAGTCAACATTGATTAAGGGAATGGCCGGTGTGATTGATCTATTCTCGGGGCGTATCTTGATTGACGATTATGATATAAAGACTATGAAGCGAGACAAACTGGCTCGCATCGTTGCCACGGTGCCGCAAAGCCCGGTTTTGCCCGGCGCTTTCACTGCTTTTGAAGTAGTGCTTATGGGACGAACACCGCACCTCGGGCTTCTTCGCTACGAGGGAGGAAAAGACCTCGCCATTGCCTGGCAAGCCATGGAGGCAACACATACCAGGTCGTTCGCTGACCGCAGAGTAAGTGAGCTCTCAGGAGGCGAAAGACAGCGGATTGTTATCGCCCGGGCACTGACCCAGCAGCCCAAGGCGATGCTCCTCGACGAGCCCACTGCCAATCTGGATATAAACCATCAAGTCGAGATTCTCAACCTGGTCAAGAGCCTTTGCCTGGAGCAAAGTTTAACCGTTATTATCGCTTTACATGATTTGAACTTAGCTGCTCAATACTGTGATTGGATGGTCATGCTCAATGGAGGGAAAGTTTACATTGAAGGTACGCCACTCGACATACTCACGGCACCGAATATAAAGAAGGTTTACGGAGCCGAAGTATGTGTTTACCCCCATCCTATTAATAAATTGCCTACCACCCTTATCACGGCAGGCGGGAGTCATGGAACAAACTGAAGTCATTCCCTTATTCATAAAGAATCATCCAAAAACATGATTTTTAGTCAATATAAGACGGTAGTCGTGCTAGCCAGGAGTCATTGCCAGCAATCCTTATCAAGTTATTCTGAACTGTAGTAACGATAGCCTGTTCGGAAGTCCCTCTAATTTCTGCCAGCTCCTCGACAACGTTCTCTATTAATAATGGCGTCCCGATAGTCCCAGTAATTGATTTGTAACCTCCGGGGTTATCCGTTTCTGTAAGCATTAGTTCCGATGGCAAGTATCTAGCAATATCCTTAATATGCTGCGAAAACATTACTTCTACTCCGATGGTGAAGTAAAAACCATGCTCTATCATTGCTTCCAGAATATGCCATGGGCCTGAGTACCAGTGTATAATGACTCGCTCAAGATTGTATTGTCTCAGAAGCTGAAAGGTTTCGTTTTCTGCTCCTTTGGTGTGTACGATGACAATTTTCTTTTGGCTGCTAGCCGCTCTCAGTAGATATTCAAAGACTTCTCTTTGATCTTCATATAACGAGGTTTCGTTGACAAAGTAGTAATCCAAACCAATCTCACCGATTATTGGACTTTTAGAAATTGCCCAATCCAAGTCTTTAAGACATCCGACATATTCAGAAGCATTCCAGGGATGAATACCAAAAATGGGTAAGACGAAATCGGAAGTCATAGCTATTTTTACATTTTCTTTATATGAGAGCATGTCCATTGAATTACTGACCGTGAAAATTCGGTGCTGCTTTATTTGCCCTAACGCATGTCCTAAATTCTCTTCGCATCTGTCGAGATGGCAGTGAGCATCGATCAACATTTTTAACTCCTTAACTTGGCATACACAGACTAACGAGAGAGGTTAAGGCTAACTTTATACCAGCAAACCCGATAATCTGAGTTAACATGAGTACTCTTCAACCCGAAAGCGAGGCAAAGGAATGGTCAGTTGTGTTGGACGAAATCCTGTCCCAGTAACGTCTTCTTACCCCGCTTCACTATTAATATCCCTTCCACTCTTCCCTCAGGAGCCCGAACTCCACGCGGTCATGATATTGCCCGTTTTTAAACATTGCCTGGCGCAGGCGTCCTTCTTCCCGAAAGCCGAGTTTCTTGTGAAGCTTGATGCTACGTTCGTTGAAGGCAACGGCAGCAGATGATAAGCGATGTAGATTCAATTGCTGGAAGCCATAATTTATTGCCAACATGGCAGCTTCCACGCCGTAGCCCTTACTCCAGTAATCCTTCTCGCCTATAACGATTCCAAAAATTGCATTGTGGTCCTTCGGGTTAATCTGGTGCAGACCACAGTTGCCGATAGGTTTAGTCGACGCTCCTTCGATCGCTTCGATAACAAAAAGAATATCGCTATTCACCCTTGTGGTACCCAGTTCTTCGATGAATTTCTCCTCGCTCATTTCAGTCATCGGTAAATACATGTCAAGATACTGGACTATCTCCGGATCGTTAAACCATTTCAGAAAATATGATATATCCGACCTTTTAAACGGTCGTAGAAGAGCACTTTTGCCCTTTAGCATTTGAGTACCTCCATCTATCCTTGAGCTATTTCTATTACATAAATCGAATATTACGGATGAGATTATGCTGACCTATGTACGGCATATGATAACGACATCGACAGAGTATGTAAAGTAGCTTCATAACAGGCGACGCTAGAATCTGCAGGTCCTGCAATGGTATCCGTTCTCACTTGCCTCGCGGCGGGGATATTTCTTTTCAGGGCTTTCAACGTCAGGTATCTCTCTGCCAACTCCGTCATAGATGTGCCAGTAGAAGCAATGTTTCCTAAAGAAGAGCTTTATGTCAACTGGGGCTCACCTGCATGGCACAATCAATACCGCCATACCACCGGCCGTGCTATTGTTCCGGATGCTACTAGTGTGATTAGTAAGTATGGCTGTTCACAGCAGGACGGGATATGCTAATATCTAGGCTTATTCATGAAAACGGAACAAGAAAACCTGAAGGAGAACAATCGTCATGGCAAGAAGAAATGTCATCATCATAGGCTCAGCCGGAAGAGACTTTCACAACTTCAATGTATTTTTCAGGAATAACAAACGCTACAACGTAGTAGGATTTACCGGCTCGCAGCAAATCCCGGGCATCTCCGGGAAGAATTATCCCCCTGAGCTCTCAGGTGAATTATATCCGGGGGGGATTCCGATCTATGCCGAGGAAGAACTGCCCCAACTTATAAAGAAGCTTAATGTTGATGACTGCGTATTTGCCTACAGCGATGTCTCATACCAGCACGTGATGCATATCGGTGCAATCGTGAATGCAGCCGGGGCAACTTACATCATGCTTGGCCCAAAGGACACTATGCTCAGGAGCAACAAACCCGTTATCGCAGTGTGTGCGGTGAGGACAGGGGCTGGTAAAAGCCAGACTTCGAGGAGGGTCATACAGCTTCTAAAGAAAAAAGGCCTAAGAGTCATCGCTGTACGTCATCCGATGCCCTACGGCGAACTCCTCAAGCAGAAGGTGCAGCGGCTTGCGCAGTTGGACGACTTAAAGAAACACAAGTGCACCATCGAAGAGATAGAAGAGTATGAGCCACATTTGGTACGGGGAACCATCGTATATGCCGGTGCCGATTATGGAGCTATTCTGAATGCTGCCGAGGACGATCCAGAAGGCTGTGATGTCATCGTGTGGGACGGGGGAAACAACGACTTCCCGTTTTTCCAATCCGGCTTAACGATAACTGTCGCCGATCCTCACCGTGCTGGCCACGAGGTCTCATATTACGCAGGGGAAATCAACTTACGATTGGCTGATGTGGTGGTTATCAACAAGATCGATAGTGCAGCCCCGGAGAACGTACGGAAGTTGCGGGAGAGCATTGCCACAGTGAACCCGAGTGCTACCGTAGTCAGTGCTGCGTCAGTGATTCAAATTGATAACCCAAAGCTTGTCAAGGGCAAGAGGGTCCTGGTCATTGAGGACGGACCGACGCTGACGCACGGGGGAATGGCATATGGTGCGGGCACCATCGCTGCCCGACAGGGTGGTGCAGCAGCACTTGTAGATCCAAAGCCCTATGCAGTCGAGAGCATCGCTGAAGCCTTCAATAACTACCCGAGTATTGGGCCGATTTTACCGGCTATCGGGTACAGCACACATCAGCTACAACATCTGGAGACGACTATCAACAGAGTTGATTGTGATGCTGTGATGGTGGCAACGCCCATCAACTTAAGCCGAATAATCAATATCAAGAAACCACATACCAGGGTTTCTTATGAACTTCAGGAACTGGGAACGCCCAATCTAGAGGACATACTATCGGAGTTTGCACGCGCTCATGATCTACCTCAAGGCTCCAAGAATGACACGAACCAGGGAGCAACCTGCACCCGTCACAGTGCATCTCCGAGAAAGAAAACACAATGACCAGAGACAGAACCAAGACTTTTGTCATCGCCCTCGGTGGCAACTGCATCCTCAGGGCAGGGCAGAGCGGAACCATCGAGGAACAATATGAGAATGTACGGCGTACCGCCGAACAGCTACTGGACCTGCTCGGTAGTGAGAGCCGTATCGTAATCACTCACGGGAACGGGCCCCAGGTAGGCAACCTGCTTCTAGCCACCACAATGGCACAGGACACGGTACCACCCATGCCACTGGATATGTGTGTAGCCGCCACAGAAGGTTTCATGGGTTACATGATTCAGAACACACTAGCTAATTGCCTGAGACAGGCAGGGAAGCCTCACAACATCACCACTGTGGCAAGTCAGGTTGTCGTGGACAGAAATGACCCTGCTTTTCAAAACCCGTCCAAACCGATCGGCCCGTTCTACAATGAGCGTGAAGCAGCACAGCTTCGCCATGAGAAGGGGTGGCATATTGTCCCGGACAGTGGCCGCGGCTACAGGCGTGTGGTCGCTTCGCCTATGCCAATCAGCCTCCAGCAAGCCAGGATTATAAAGAGTATGCTGGACGCCGGCGAGATAGTAGTTGCCGTCGGTGGCGGTGGCATCCCCTGCATCAGAGAGAACAACCGTAATCTGCACGGCGTTGAATCCGTCATCGACAAGGACTACGCTTCGGCCCGTCTGGCAATCGAGGTAGATGCTGATATCCTGTTTTTTCTCACGGCAGTGGAACATGTGTATCAAGACTTCGCTACACCTCGCCAAAAAGCCTTGAACAACCTGACAGTGGCTGAATCAAAGAGGCTCCTGGAGGAGGACCAATTCGGTGAGGGAAGCATGAAGCCAAAGATACGGGCAGCCATAATGTTTCTAGAAGAGGCAAACCCCGACCGTCAACGGGAGCGAGAGGTAATCATAACTCTTCCTGAAAACGCTCTAGCGGCACTCAAGGGCAAAACCGGCACACGGATAACCAGGTAGAGCACCGTAACCTAAGTGGCTGAACTCACCCGGGTGATTTGCAGGTTGCCTCCAATTCAGAGAGAATCAATACATAAACTTGACAATACCTCTGCATTTTGCTATCATAATAGTGTTAGGCAGGGAAAGTCGATGCCTAGCAAGGAGGTGGGGCATGAAACGGATAGAGGCTTGGTTATGCCGATGGGTGTTTCCTTATCGGAGCTCTCAGGCAAAGTAACTGGGGATTGCCTTAGGTAGTCAAGGTGCATTGTTTGAGAGCACAGGGAAGCCCCGAGCTCTTCGTCTAGAATGTAAGGCTCCTAAAAAAGGGGCAACGGCAGTTCAGCCGTAAGATGAAGTGGAAGAGTAGGGGTGATGAGAAACTGAATAGCGATATTCAGGAGCGAGCTTCAAGATTTGGAGCTCGCTCTTCTTATTATTTCTTGTGCTACTATGGTATTCATCTGAACAGACGGAAGACAAGGTTAAGAATGATGGTAAGGACAATGCTGATTATGATACAGGTTACTATGGGGAAGAAGAACTGAAAGCTCCCCTTTTGTGGAAATATATCGCCGGGAAGCTTTCCCAAGCAGGGAATTCGCTGCCAGAAAACGATACGCGTGGAACAGATTAGGATGGAGTTGACATCGTCTGGGCAGTGTAAATTGGCAGGGGCGGGGGATGATCCCCACCCCTAACCTTAAAGGGAGAGCTGGATATGGTTAGAAATTATGGTAGTGGACATGTATCGGTTTCCCACCACAACTTTAAGGAGGGTACTCCAAGTATAGGAGGTCCCTCGGCAGGTGGCCCGTAATATGGGTAGATACTCTGTTCGCCAAACTGATTGTCAACCGTTATCCACTCCCCGTAGAAATCCCCTGCTCCACCAAGGTTGTAGAACACCAGATGGGCGTTATAATGCTCGATTGGCGTTACATCTTCACCGTGTGTCTTCTGGACCGGGTTAGCGAAGTAAATGGGTTCAGCTACCGTGACTTCTTGTCCGTCGATGAACTGGTCGTGCAGATAGACACTCTTGTCCACTGCTGTTTCGTAATCTGTGACTGCGTAGACAAGGTAGTGGTCGAGACCCACGGGTGCTTCATGCTCTTCTTTTTGTGTCGGCACAGCCAGCGCAACCGGACCGGACACCGTTAGCAACTGGTTCCCACCGAACTGGTTGCTGACCTCCACCTGCCAGCACCCCTCTTCTTCAGGGGCTATACCGTATATGTAGAGGTGATCGTCGGGGTACCATATTGGCGACCAACGTCCCTCGTCAATCCACTTCTCGACAGGATTGCAGAAAAACCAGTTCTCATACATCACTGTCGCACTGATAGGTTCGCCCGCGTGGAACTGGTCCTCAAGGACCACGGGCGTATCCGGGATACCAGCACCCATGTCCACCCAATAGCCCCTGAAGTGGCTGAGTGCCGGCGGCGGGAGCACGGTTTTCTCTGACGGTACGGCCAGGAAAGCCGATTCGTAAGCCACGAAATCCTGGTCACCGAACTGATTCTTAGCCTCTACATCCACATTGACTTCGTTTCCTCCCGATACTTCTATATCATAGAATACAAGATGCGTATCCGGATCTGTGATATCCGTTACCTCATCGCCGTGTGTTTTCTTGACGGGATTGGCGAGGAAACGAGGTGCTAACACGTCAGCATCCGGTTCAACCTCAAACTGGTCGTTCAGGACGACAAAGACCGGTTCCATGGGAGAGCTTTCGATAACCTCGTAGAGCAAATAGTGGTCGAGATTCGATGGCGGATCATAAGGGACAGTTGGGCAAACATTGTCGACCCAGAGCTCTTGTCCGCCGATGTCGAAGGAGTTAATCACGCCAGTGAGTGTGAGCTTTCCTTTGTTACCACCAAAATCAGTAACGTCGACATTGACACCACCAATGGTGGACCCATCGATGTTAGCGAAGTCATCGAAGTTCTGGAAGACACCATTGATATCGATGTTGAGGTTACCACCATACTCACCGTAGAGTAAGGATAGACCATTTAGAGGGCTGCCAAAGTCGAAGTTAAGGTTGACGTTATTGCAGTTAATGTCCAGCCCCGAACCGCCGGCTTGTAGCTCATCGTCAACCATGGCAGTACCATCACTCGTCCAAGTTGTTCCGTCGTCGTATTGGAATTCCTTAACGGTCATGGTGGCGCCCGAGTCGGTAAATGTGTCTGTGACAACATACACTGTGTCTACTATAAGGTCCTCGAAATCGACACAGGGCAGGTGACTCCCTGCCTCCACCTTTTGCGTTGGCACAGCCAGCTTGACCGGACCGTACACCGTCAGATTCTGGGTCCCGAATTGGTTCGTGATCTCCACGCGTCGAGCTACAGGATCCCCTTCGTATAGTAGGTCGTAGATCGTAAGGTGGCCTTCGGGATTTGAAATCGGCGTCGTCACAGTGTCATGCATCTTCTCGGTAGGATTGCAGAACAGGTCAGCATACCGTACCTCAGCATTGAATAACCCAAACTGGTCCTCGAGGATCACATCCTCTTCCGGGGGACCGCCTGCAGGATCCACCCAGTAACACTTGAAGTGATCCAGTGGTGCGACCTCGAAATTGGCGGTTACGGTTACATCTTCAGCCGGCATGGTGAAGGTAGTTTCCTCCGCTCTAGGATCAGCGAATGCGCCCGTGTCTGACCAGTCAACAAACTGATAACCCGCGGCAGGTACTGCCTTTATATCGACGTCAGCGCCTTCCGCGTAAGGCGACCCACCGGTCTCATCAGTTGCCGTTCCGCCTCCAGCAGGGTTCACTGCCATGGTCAGGTTGTACGTCTCGCCTTCACCTTCACAACCTGCCACCCCGGCAATTAAAGCTATGGCAATTATAAAGGTGCCGATTGTCTTCAGGTATGAGTGTTTCCTCAAACTGAATATTGCCTTCATATACTTCCTCCTTTCTGTTTGCTTAATTTATTAGGCAGCTATATTTTTTAAACAGAATCTATTTTGTTGATTTTCTTGCTCCACCTCAGAAAGATTTGGGGTGTCGCTCAGCGCCCACGACCGACCACATTCTCCATGCAGGATACTGCCCATGAGCGAGGATAATTGATCCGACTGGCTAGCCACCACCATTCACCTATCTCCATAAATCTCTGACACGCCCATCTGACCGCTGGCCTGTTATTGGTCTCGTACCGTATTTCCTCTCTTATTTAATTATAGCACCGTCTTGTAAAGAACATGTCAAGACAATGTTATTGGATTCTTAAAAATATAAAAACCATTGAAGGGAGTGTCGCGTGCTGAAGTCGGACTTCGTTAATTGGAAGAATCTCGTAATAAAGGGCAAGCTCGGCAGACAATTCTTCGCCGCTTAGAGACAACGAAAAGGGGCGGGGACTATCCCCACCCCTTTGTTTACAAGGCGTGCTGGACATGGTGAGATATTATTCGATTACTTCCTCCCAACTCACCTTCACGGACGGCACCGCGAGTAACTGACCAACGTCATCCAAGTTTAGGCTCAATCCATCTGGTTTAAACTGGTTGTTAATATATACCGACGAAGAGTACTCGCCGTTGTCTGATATCGTGTAGAATACCAGATGCTCATCCGGGTCCCAGGGAGCCTCAGTATGGTCCATTAATCCCTTCAGGGCGGGATTGGCGAAGTAAATGGGCATGCCCACCGTTACGTTCCCAGCACTGCCGGGGAACTCATCATCCAGATCGACATTCACATCCACTGGCTCGGCAGGGGGTAGGACCATGTACAGCAAGAAGTGGTTGAGATACTTCGGCATTTCGTGGTAGTATGGTTCTACCTTCTGCGTTGGCACAGCCAGCGCGACAGGACCAACGACTGTCAGCGACTGTGGCACCGCTGCATCGTTGAACTGGTTGTCGACGGTCACAGTCCACATATACTGAGGCGTGTTTATGGCGTAAACGGTGAGGTGGTTGTCGGGGTTCGAAAGCGTCGTCACAGTGCCGTGCTTTTTATCGACAGGATTGCAGAACAACATGGGCTGCAACACAGTTGCATAGAAATAGTCGGAGTGGAACTGATCCCAAAGCTCCACCTCCAATTGTAGCTCTGTTCCCCCGGTCAAGTAGCACTTGAAGTGATCGACCGGCGGTAGCGGGGGCACTATCTTCTGGGATGGCACGGCGAGCGTGTCTCGATAGGTCAGGTCTAGGATCTGATCATCACCGAACTGATTAGCAATCTGTATCGTCTTCTCGATAGACGCGGGCTGTATGTCCTCTATGTCGTAGAGTACCCAATGATTATCCGCGTCCTCGACCTCCGTTACCTCACCGGTGTCAACTACTGTCTTCTGGACGGGGTTGGCAAAGTAGATGGGTCCCCAAACCCTAGCATCTTCCCCATCCGGAATGAACTGGTCCTTGAGAATCACATCCACCGGCTCGAAATCTGTTTCATAGACCACATATACCAAGTAATGGTTTAGACATGCCGGCATTTCGTGGCCTTCCTTCTGTGTCGGCACAGCCAGCATTACCGGACCCCACAATGACAACTCCACTTTTTCACCAAACTGATTAGAGACCTCCACAGACCGATACACAGAATCTTCATCATAGTTGTATTCCAGGTCGTACAACGTATAGTGACGGTTGTCGTCGGCAATCGGCGTCAGCGATGTGCCGGGGTGATCCTTCTCGACAGGGTTGCCGAAGAGTACGGCCTCCCCCACCACCGCTTCGAAAGTCCCAAACTGGTCTACCAGCACAACTTCCTTGTCTACGGAAGGCGCTGTCTCATAGTCCACGTCGTAGAACTTGTAGTGGTCCGGCGGTACCAGCTCAAAATTGGCGGTCACAGTTACATCCCGAGCCGGCATGGTAAATGTAGTCGTTACGGCATTAGGATCACCAAATGTGCCCGCCGGCGCGGTCCAGTCAACAAACCGGTAACAGGCAGCCGGTACTGCCGTTATGTTAACTACCGTACCCTCTGTATAAGGCGATGTGCCCGTTAAGTCAGTTGCCGTTCCGCCTCCAGCAGGGTTCACTGCCATGGTCAGGTCGTACTCGGCTTCACCTTCACAACCTGCTACCCCGGCAATTAAAGCTATCGCAATTAAAAATGTGCCGATTATCTTCAGGTATGAGTGTTTCCTCAAACTGAATATTGCCTTCATATACTTCCTCCTTTTTATTTGCCTAATTCATTAGGCAGCTATATTTTTAAACAGGATTTGTTTTGTTCATTCTTTCGCTCCACCCCAGATAGATTTAGGGTGTCGCTCGGCGCCCACGACCGACCACGTTCACAATACAGGATACTTCCCATGAGCGAGGATAATTGCTTAGATTGGCTATCCACCACCACTCACCTTTTTCCATAGCCCTCTGACACACTCATCTATTCACCGGT
>Ga0315553_10002108_pt1 | contig 16130 bp, 17 predicted proteins | sample SalMarSW160140MG_FD_203099 | JGI IMG/M metagenome (GOLD analysis project Ga0315553, IMG submission 203099) | Salt marsh sediment microbial communities from the Plum Island Ecosystem LTER, Massachusetts, United States - Salt Marsh Sediment SW1601-40 ... | reverse complement strand
TGGGACTGCTAAACGCTTTTCCCCCGCACACTCTACATAAGCAGCCGGCTGTTCCGCGAGAATAGTCTTATTGATTACCTTAACTATATTATCCCGCTCCCCAAGCCCCATCACAACATCAATGCCCTCGACTTCCTTGAAGAGTTCCTCCCCTAACCTCTCTGACAAACAGCCCGCAACGATTACCTTCCCGACGCTGCCTCTCCGCTTGCACTCCACAGCGTTCCGTATCACTTCAAGCGACTCGACCTTCGCTGGCTCTATAAACCCACAGGTATTAATGATGACAATATCAGCATCATCAGGCTCGGCCGTTATATAAAAACCTCCCTGTGCAATCAGCCCCAGCATCTTCTCGCTGTCGACCACATTCTTCGGACAACCCAGCGATATAAAGCCAACAGTGACCTTTTTCTCCTTCTTTTTCGTCATAAGCCGCCAAAATAGCAGAAAAATACCACCCGGTCTAACCCTTAATCCGAGTAAAACCAAAGAGCTCTATTTTGCTAATTTTATCAAAACATCCTTGATAACATAGAAAATACGCAATACAATAACTATTGCTGCCGTTTTCACTTATACCAAAAAGCGCTTAAATACAGAACCATACCGCTTATTGATAGCAGCCACCCGAGGTTGGGTAGTGTGACTATGGACTATAGCATCCGCAAAATTAGCGGGGGAAAAAAGCTGATTGGGGTCTTGGCTGTAAGAAACACCAAACGCGCCTTTTTGTATTCGGCGACCCTGGTATTCATCCTGTACCTCAACGGCTGCGGGGACTTCTTCTCGCACAAACCAGCAGAGTTACAAAGCAAGGCTATCCTGGATGAGCTAAGAAAAATCGAAGAAAACCCCCAGGTCAAAAATCCTCTTCCGGAAATGTACCGGTCCCCCCCGCAAAGAATCGAGGTTAAAGACGGCATAAAGGTCTTTTATTCCGCTAAACATCACTCCGTCAATGATCTGGCCAAACTGGTTAAAAACCAGTTCGCAACGATGAGTACGGATAATAAAGGCCAGACAATTTATCAGCCGCATTATGCCATCAGTGGAAATCCCGCCGTCAACCAGTTGATTATCAACTGCCCGAATGCTCAGGAGGCCGATAAGGTCATAGAGTTTCTTCAAAAGGTCGATATCCCTCCCATTCAGGTCAACATCGACTGCCTCATACTTGAACGCTTCGCTGACATAACGATGGACTGGGAAACCTCAATTATGATGGAGAATCTCTTCGGCGAGCGGATAACCGTTGGCGGCAAAACCGGTGATTCTGGTGAGCTTTTACCTGCTTTCCCGGGTGCTGCTCTGCGGGAAAGCAAACGCGCTGACTTCGGCCTGGATGTCGGATACTGGAGAAATCAGGGCGTAGATGGCCACCAGGTCAGGACCGTTGTTGACATGCTTATATCGAGAGGTTACCTCAAAATCCTTATGAATCCGACCCTCGAAACCATAAATGGCCAAAAGGCCAAAATCGTCTCACGGGAAAACGTCCCACTCGAAAAGATACTGCTCAAACCAGGCTTCGACGAGCCATTTTCTTTGACCGAATACCAGTGGGTCGAAGATAGCCTTGAGGTAACTCCTTATGTTTATGCAGATGGTTCAATAGCTCTTGTCACCAAGATACAAATCGGTTCGAAGTCCAAGCCGGAGGGCGTAGTTCAGGCCTCGGTTATTACCGAGCGTACCATAGAAGTCGCGGAAAACCGCATTAAACCGGGCCAGAGCCTCATGATTGGTGGCATCAGAAAAACTGAAGAACGGACCGTAATCCGGGGTTTTCCTTTCTTGAAGGACATCCCTGTCTTAGGCATCTTGTTCTCAAGCAAGGACTTCGAAGAAAGGTCCACAGAGGTTATATTTATCCTTACGCCGAGTATTTCATCCGGGGGTGTTGAATACACCGAAATGCTGGAGGACTTAAGAAAAAAGCGTGCCGAGCCGGAATTCCAGCCGGGGTTGCACGAAGCATTGACCGACCCCTTTGCCGATACCACAGACACCGATTAGCTCAGACGTTGGAACGTAAAGAATTAAACAGCCAAAAGCTGAGGCTGAGAAGGTTTAAAAGACGCAAAAAGCTGTTCGCGGTTCGTGGCCCAAGCCACGATTCACGAGAGGAACCTCAAACGCAACATACCGTGTTTGGGAACCAAGATACAAGCAACTAAATTATTTCTAAAAGGGACAACACATGGATAATTTTGGCAGTAATAAGCCCACCGGTAATGAACAGCCCGAAAAGCCAATCCCGCTGGGAGGCGCTGACTCAGCCCGGACGACTGTCTCGCGTTCGCCATTAAACTTGGGTGGCGGCACCGGGCCACAAGCACCAAAGGTCGAGGCTGCGAAGAAACCCGCCCCGGCCCCAAAACCGCCTGCCCCGCCCGCCAAACCGGATACTCCTGCTCCTTCTGCTACCGCAGGCCGAGTCACTGGCGTTAAGACATTCTTTACAAAACTTCACCCGGGAGCTTTGGAGTTCCTCGATGAGCAAATCACCAAGTGGCTAAAAGAAAACCCGACTATTTCCATAAAACTAACAAACACGACCACAGGAATGGTCCAGGCAAAGAAATCCGAGCCTAATATCATAATTTCAGTCTGGCATTAGAAAGTCTGCCTTTTCGCCGCCATATCCTCTTATGCACACGAGCGGACGGCAACAGCCCGTCCCCGCCTAATATACTTGCACCCACCAAAAATTCTTGATATAAAAATTCTTGACACATTCGGCGATTTGCGTTAGTTTTCCTTGGTTCTGCTGTTTGTCTGCTGCAGGCAAGGATAATTTAAATTGTTTGGAGGTTTTTGTGGCTAAACAGTTAGTGCGGGATTTGATTAACGCAGGGGTGCATTTCGGACACGGCGCGAGCCGATGGAATCCCAAAATGGCCCCCTTTATTTTCGCCAAACGAGGCACCATCCATATTATCGATGTCAAACAAACCTTAAAGGGTCTGCTCATAGCAAAACAGCTACTTGCTGAAGTGGTCTCCTCTGGCAGTGACGTTATTTTCGTCGGAACCAAAAGACAGGCCCAAAAAGTCATCGAGGCCGCCGCAAACAAATCGGGTATGCACTATGTCTCCCAGAGATGGCTCGGGGGAATGCTTACAAACTTCAGAACAATACGCTCCCGACTACAAAGACTTGAACAATTGGAAGCCATGGAGCAGGAAGGAACTCTCGAAGGGGAAAGTAAAAAGCAGGCTTCCAGACTAAAACGCGAAATGAGAAAGATAAAAACCAACCTGGAGGGCATTCGAAAGATGACTCGTCCACCGGGCGCCGTTGTAGTTGTGGATGCAAAGAAGGAACATCTCGCCTTGCGAGAGGCCAAAAAACTTGGCATTGCAACGATTGGGCTTCTCGATACCGATTCGGACCCTGATTCGGTAGATGTGGCAATCCCCGCAAATGATGATTCCATCAGAGCTATCGAATTAATAATGAACGAGCTGACCGATGCGATAGCCGTTGGAAAAACAATGGCTCCAATTCGTCAGGAACAGGCTCGGCCCAGACGTACTCGTTCAAGAAGACCGGCCCTTGCACAGGCAAAGGCCGACCACGACAAGCCCGATACCGACTCTGCTGTTGAACAGCAACCAACTGAAACCGAAGTATCCGTCTCGAACCAGACGGAAGCCCAGCAGCAGCCGGACTTAAAAGACAAGAGTGACAGTGAATAATATTTGACCGGCAGCTTTCTCCGCCGGCTAACAATAAGAACAATCCACGAACCAGGAACCTCAGAAAACAGGAGTATGATGATGGCGGATATTTCAGCTGCACTGGTGGCCAAGCTGCGGAAGATGACCGGCCAGGGAATGATGGACTGCAAAAAAGCGCTGCAGGAGGCCGACGGTGACATAGACAAGGCTGTAGAAATTCTCAGAAAGAAAGGCTTGGCCGTTCTGGCCAAACGAGCCGGACGACAGACTTCTGAAGGTCTGCTCGTCACCACGCAGGCTGACAACTGGGCCTCGCTGGCAACGCTATGCTGCGAAACAGACTTTGTCGCAAAAAGCAATGATTTTCTGGCGGCAGTCGATGCTATGAAAAATTATATGGCCGTTTGCAAAGCCGATAGCAACCCGGACAGCCTTCTCGAAACCGAAGTCGACGGCAAAAAATTCTCTGCTATCGTTACAGAAACCGTCAGCAAAACCGGCGAAAAAATGGCGGTCGGCGATTACGCCAGATTCACACTTCCCGGCCCGGGCCTGATTGGAACATATATCCACTTCAACGGAAAAGTCGGCGCTATGGTCGAAATTGAAACCGACAACAACGACATATCCGCTGCTGATGCACTAAAGCAAACCGCCTCCGACCTCGCTATGCACATCACCGCTACTAAGCCCCTGGCGCTGGACAAGGATAGTATCGATCCCAAAGCAGTTGAGCAGGAGAAGGCTATCTTCGCCGAGCAGGTAAAGAACAAACCACCCAACATCATTGACAAAATAGTGGAAGGCAAAATAAAAAAATTCTATGTCGAGAACTGCCTGCTCGAACAGCCGTTCGTAAAAGATGACAGTAAATCTGTCGCACAGGTACTCGCCGACGCCGCCAAACAGGCTGGCGGCCAGGCTAAAATAAAAAGATTCGTCAGATTCGACGTTGGTTAAAAAGCGTATTTCAACTGGTATAAAAAACGCGAAATACCATATAAATGACCAAGACCAAATATAAGCGCGTGCTGCTGAAACTCTCAGGCCAGAGTTTCTGCAAACCCGGCGGATTCGGAATTGACGGCGCTACCCTCGAATCACTTGCTGAGAGAATCGTCGACATCTGCAAAATCGGCCCGCAGGTCGCCGTCGTTGTAGGAGCAGGTAATTTTATCCGCGGGGAGAGCTTCTCCCAGGCCAGCCATATACCGAGAAACACCGCCGACTATATGGGTATGTTGGCTACTATCATCAACGCCTGCGCACTCCAGGAAACACTCGAAAAACTCGGCCAGCCAACAAGGGTCCTCAGCGCAATCGATGTCTCGGCAATGTGCGAGCCTTTTATCCGCAGAAGAGCAATTCGACACCTCGAGCGAGGTAGGGTCGCAATATTGGCCGGCGGAACGGGAAACCCTTTCTTCACTACAGATACCTGTGCCGCCCTCAGGGCCACGGAACTCGAGGCAGACCTGCTGATTAAGGCAACAAAGGTCGATGGCGTCTACAGCGATGACCCCAGTAAAAATCCCAAGGCACAACTGTTCGAAAAATTGTTTTACGATGAACTCCTAAGCAAAAACCTCAGAATAATGGACCATTCAGCGATTAGTCTTTGTCGTGACAACAATATCCCGATTATCGTCCTAAACATCTTCAAACAGGGCGATATCACCAAGGCCATTTGTGGCCAGCAAGTCGGAACTAAAATAGTAATGCGTAACGCGTGACGGCAACTCTGATGTGCATCATGTGAGAGAAAAACTAAATTACGATATACGAAACGAGGTCGCAGATGCCTGCCAATCAAACAGTCTCTGACACCGAATCCAAAATGGAAAAGACCGTCGAACTCCTGCATGACCAACTAAAAACCTTTCGCAGCGGCAGAGCTTCACCGGCACTGGTAGAGAACATAAAGGCCGATTATTACGGAACACCCACACCAATCAAACAAATAGCAGCTCTCGCTGTGCCGCAGGTGGATATGATTGTGATTAAACCATTCGACCCGGGCTCGCTCCAGAACATCGAAAAGGCCATCAAAGCCAGCAGCTTGAGCATCGCCCCGATTGTGGACGGAAAGTTTATCCGCCTAAACATCCCGCCACTCAGCGAGGAAAGAAGAATCCAGCTCGTCCAACAGGCAAAGCAAACCGGCGAGCAGACAAAAGTTAGTGTCCGCAACATAAGAAGAGATGCAATCAAACACCTCGAAAAGCAGCAAAAAGACAAAATTATCACAGAAGATGATCTCGAAAAAGGTAAAAAGCAAATCGATGATATCACCAAAAAATGCGTCGACAGGGTTGATGAGATAGTAAAAAATAAATCGGATGAGATAATGCTCGATTGATTTTCTCGTCACAAGCTTCCTGTAGCAAGGAAGTTATAACGGCCCTTGAATATATTTATATACTATCTTTTTGGGGGATAGTTCGATGAAGACCGAAGAAACAAACGAAGTCCGCCCGAAGAAAAAAACCGTCACGAGAATACTAAAATGGGTACTGATACTTCTGCCTGTTTTGATTGTATTGATGTTTTTGCTTGCGCCTGTACTGGTATCCTCTGAGAGTGGCCGAAAAATAATACTGGGCAAAATCAACGCCTCAACCGGCGGCCGGGCCGACTTCGCCGACCTGTCTATGGGCTGGCTAAAGGGCATCAAAGTCGCAGACTTCACCTTCGACGATGCCCATGGCCAAAACTCTATCCAGGTAAAAAATATCGAAACAAAACCGCACTATTTTTCTATTCTAATGGGCAACCTTGCTTTGGGCCCAACAACCATTGATGAACCCAAAATTCAAGTGGACCTTAGCACTCAGCAGACAACGATAAAAGAGCCTGTTCAACCCGTACCCGTAAAAACCAAAGTAATCCCTCTCTCTGTCGATGTCCTCGTCGTTAACGATGGAAATCTGAAGGTGACCGACCGGCAGAACCAAACAGTTGTGCTTTCACAGATAAACTCGAAAGTAAATCTGCGCCCGTCAGGACAGCAAACAGATTTCGACATAGATATGGCCGTGGTGGACAAAGGTAAAGAATCGAAGATTAGCGCTACCGGCCGAATTAATCCCGGCCCGACAAAACTCGGCTGGACACTAAAAGAAACCGCCGGAGATTTGACCGTTGAAGTCAACAACCTGGACCTTGAATCACTGGCGCCGCTCCTCGCACTGGCCGAAATGGACCTCCAGGCCAAAGGCATGCTTTCAGCTAACCTTAGCAGCGAAATCAAAAATGGCCGCCTCCAAAACCTAAACGCCGCCATAAAGGCAAAGGACCTGGACATAACCGGCGCCCAGTTAAAAAACGACAGATTGAAAACCAGCCGCCTGAACATCGATGTAAAACTAACAGGTGAACAGGAACTCATAAAAGTTGAAAAATTGCAGGTCGATGCCGATTGGCTCAATGCACAGGCCTCCGGAGCTGTCCCCACAACATTGGGCTCGCTGGCCGACGTATTAAAGCCCGGCTCAGATTACAGCCTCACAGGTGGCTTCGACTTCGATTTAGGTCAGCTCTTCTCCCAAATGCCCCACACCTTTGCCGTCAAAGAAGGAATGACACTCAACTCTGGCAAATTAAGCGGAAATGTCGAGGCCTCCGAAGGCAAAATCAAAAGCCAGGCCAATCTAACCGGACTGGCCGGCACAGTCGATGGAAAAGAAATTACCCTTTCCGAACCCCTCATCGTCGGACTCGAGTTGACCGCCGACAACGAAAAAATAAATTTCGATAAACTCAATGTCTCCTCTGCATTTGCAAACGTCAACGCCAGCGGCAGCCTCGAACAGGTCCAATACGCAGCCCGGGTCGATCTGACTAAACTCCAGTCCCAGCTGCTGCAGTTCGTCGATATTGGCCCTTACCAAATGGCCGGTGAACTCTCCGCTAACGGGCAAGTCTCTGTCGCCGAAAACAAAATTACCGCCGCCGGCTCATCGCAGGTCAAAAACCTTCGCCTCACCTCCGCCGAAGGCCTCACCGCCTCCGAGCCAATGGCCGATGTCACCTTCGCCCTCGACATCGACCGCCAAAACAACATCCTCACTATCAACTCCGTAGATGTAAAAGCGGGCCTCGGTTCAGTCAGCACAAGAAATGCCGTCCTGCCCTTGGACAAAACATCCGACAAACCTATCCAGCTGATTGTCACCGCCGATGAACTTGACCTCGCAAAGCTCCAGCCGTTCGCCGTTTTATTCGCCTCATTCCCGCAGGATATGCAACTCTCCGGCACCGCAGCATCCAGACTTTCCCTCACTTCCGAAAAAGGCACCTATCGAATCGCAACCGATGCAACAAAAATTAAAGACCTGAAATTCACCGCCCCCGGAAAAGAGCCTTTCCAGCAGGACCAGGTCCTGCTCAGCCTTGATGCCGATATCAATCCGCAGCTCAAAACTATAAACGTCAAAAACCTCGATCTTGAAACCCCGCAGATAAAAATTAAAAAAGGCGAATTCAAAAAAAGCGACCAGGCCGGAAATACCAGATTGCAGGGCCACGCAAGTCTTCAGTACGATTGGGCCGCCGTCAGCGATATCGCCTCTGCGTTCCTGCCACAGGGCCTGAAAATACAGGGACAAAGACAGGACAATATAGACTTTCTCTGTCAATATCCCATCGGCCAGACCGACAAGCTCATGGCCAACCTTAACACACAAGCCGGACTTGGTTTTGATAGAGCCGAGTATATGGGATTGATTTTTGGCCCCACCGACGTGAAAGTGCAAATCCTCAACGGCCTGCTAAAGATTGCACCCTTCTCAACAAGGGTAAACAACGGCCAGATAAGTTTCGCCGGCCAGGCCGACTTTAAACAAAAGCCTGCTTTCCTGAAAACACCCGGCCCCATCCAAATAGCCAAAGATATAAACATCGACGAAAACACCACAAAGAAAATGTTGATTTATGTCAATCCCATCTTCGCCGATGCCGTTAATGTCAGCGGCGTGGCGAATTTCCATTGCGAACGGCTGGCCATACCTCTGGCCTCAGAAGCCGTAAACCAAACCGAAGTAATCGGAACAATCTCGATAACCCAACTGCGCCTCCAGGCCCCGGACCTCCTCGGCCAGATTCTCGCCGCAGCAGGTACAAATTTCCAGGGACAGTCCATTACACTCCACCCCACGAGATTTGCTCTGCAGGATGGCTTCTTAAGATACGATAATATGCAGATAGATGTCGGCGACAAGCCCCTCATCTTCAAAGGCATTATAGGCCTCGATAAAAGCCTTGATATGACCGTGACTTTACCATATACGAGGGGCTCTGTCGCCAAAAACATAACCATCCCGCTAAAAGGAACTATCAACAGACCCCAACTCGATGTGGGCAGGCTGCTCGAAGACCAGCTAAAAGAACAGGTGGAGGAACAATTGGAGAAACAGTTGCGAAAGGGCCTCGAGGATTTGTTTAAGTAAGCATTTTATTTAGCCGACACTTTCACCAGGGGACCCCTTGCAAAATAAAGACCTTACGCCCGCTTGAGGAATTGAAAGGCAATAGCATGTTCACAAAGCTCTTAACCACACCAACCGCACAGCTCGGCAGGGCAAGTCGATTCGTCGTCTTCCAGATTAAGCTCTGGTCGCACTGCGCCAGACTCCTGAGAAAAAACCGCGCAGGCCAGCAGGCTGCCGCCCTCTCCTACCACACCATCTTCGGAATCGTCCCACTCGCCATCGTGGTAATCTTGATATTCCACTCGCTGCCGGCATACAGTGACATCGGAGAAAGAGTTAGAACACTGATATATGATCAGCTTCACCTTACAACAATTGAATACCCCTCCGAAACAGGGGACTCCGTAATGATAACCGACCACCTCGACGGGATAGTCGAAAAATTTTTCACAGGTGTAAACAAAGGCTCAATTACCCTGGTCAGTGTCCTGATTGTTATCTGGGCCGCACTTGCCCTCTTATCAACCATAGAAAGGGCCTTCAATAATATCTGGCACATCGCAAGGGGCAGGAGTTTCTTCCATCGGGTAATCAACTACTGGGCACTCTTGACCCTCGGCCCGCTCCTGCTCGGAGTCGGCGTATACATCGCCACACAGTATTCGACCATCGGGCATATACAAACAACTGTCCTCTCCAACTTCGCCCCCGTTGTTCTCTCTTACATAGTTTCTGTCGTCGCCTTTTCCCTGCTCTACTTCGTCTTGCCGAACACAAAAGTAAAAACCGGCGCAGCCATCTGGGGCGCAGCCATAGCGGCCTTCGTCTGGACCGCCGCAAAATCCCTCTTCGGTATGTACGTCACCGGGTTTATACCATACAGCCAGGTCTATGGTGTCCTCGGCCTTATCCCCTTGGGCGTCTTCTGGATATTTATAACATGGCTCATCGTACTCTTCGGCCTGCAGTTGACCTTCACCACCCAGCACCTCAAGACCCTCGACGCCGCCGAGATTGCCTCTGCACGCCGAACCGAGGATTACTTCATAGCCAATGACTTCACCGCCATCAATATCATCAGGGAAATCGCAGATGCCTTTGAAACAGACAACGCCCCCGTCGAAGCCGAGGTCATCTGCAGCAAACTGGATATGCCCCCCGAGTTCGCAAACAAAATCCTAAACCACCTTATCTCTCACGGCCTAATCGCAAAAACCTCCGACCCAAAAGTCGGCTTCGTCCCTGCTAAAGACCCCTCCAACATAAAGCTCTCCGACATCGCCGACGCCGTGGCCGCCGCCGGTTTCGCACAGTCAACGACCCAGCAGTCTCAGTCCCTCGCACAGATAGCCAACTCACAGCGAAGCGCCCTCGCCCAATACAACATAAAGCAAATCCTTGGCTCTTAAAAAATCAATATAACCCTGCAAGACCAACACCGGCCTTATAGATAAAAAATACTCCGAACCCCAACAGCGCCAGCGCACAAATCAACAATACCTTTCTCTGCGCTCCGCGCCCGAAAAAAACCGAGCCTTTGAAGCTCGCCCAGGACAAAATTTGCAGCCATAAAAGGTCCACCGACCAGTGCGCTATGGCAAAAAGTGCGAAGGCCCATATCCCCCACCCCGCCGCCTGAGTAGCCAGCGCCAACCCGACCGTGGCCCACCATATCAGAAAATACGGATTGCTTACCGATAGTATTACCCCCGCCAAAACAGGCCTGCCATCCAGCGCCTTGGGCTCGGCTTCCGCCTTGCCCTTCAGGCTGAGCAACCCCTGTATCGCCATCAGTATCAGAAAAACTCCGCCCGCCAGACCTATCGCAATCTGCACCTTAGCCAGCTCGAAGTACTTCCCCATCCCGAGGATAATCACCACCATCAGTGGAAATTCGACAATCCCGTGCCCCAATGCCAAAAGCGCCCCCGCATACTTCTTCCGCGCGCCCATCGTAATGACCGTCGCCGTTATAGGCCCCGGCTGCATCGCCCCGGAACACGAAATCACTACCACCTGAATCAAAAAAAACAGAAACGTCATGTTGTAGGTGCTGAGTATTGGTTTATTAGCCTATTTTGAAGGGACATTAGCCTTTACTATTTCAACGAATGAGGCCCAGTCGCCGTCGTTTTCAAAAAACGAATGGGGAAAAACATTCTTGGTAGCTGAAATGGAGAACACTTGACTGGCAAAAATTAGAATTGATCGAAGCATTACATAAGCCGGTATATATAGGCATCTTCTATGAATACGTTGTTAACAACGTTTCTTGTGAACCGAATATGCGATATTTTTTTACCTGTTTTTACTACTGATCTCAAAAGCTTTATCAAGTTATCACCTGGACTTACTAAAGATATGTTCTGAAGAGACAGCTCATAACCTTCATTTATTGCTTGGAGTTGTGATTGTACCTGCTCATAAGCCCCTTTTGGCCCTTTTACATCCACGGCTGTCGAAGCAAGGATTAAACGCCACTCTTCGGAGTCAGGCATGTAGAACCATAAGGCAGCTTTCAAATCAAAGCCAGACTCATCGAGCTTTTTGACAAGAGCCCTGCCAGCTTTTTTATCATTTTCTACCAATGTCGTTTTAGCCATTTTAAGACTCCGTGTTTCTCGTCCGTAATTGCCTCAAAGAAATCTTTGACTTTTTTTTCATCATGTTCTTCATACCGACTTGTTTCTTTCCAGTCTTTCACAACTGCCCAGTTACGCTCTAAATCCTTGTTACTTTTAAAGTCTCTATCTAACTTAACCTTTAGCTCAGCAGCACCAACAAGTTTCTCGAAATCGTGAGTATAAATGTTCTCGATACTTTTTCGCTCTGGTGGAAAGTCATATTTTTTTGTCTGTTTTGCAACACACGCTTTCAACGCACATTCGACTACGTATCCAAACAAGTAGTACGCACCGGAATATCGTCGTTTTTTAAGTAGAGCTCGCGCATCTTGTAACCTTTCCTGAGTTAACTTCTGAAAGTCTCCTCTATTCACGTAGAACCTCACAGATGCTCACCTGTGGTCTATTTTTATCAATCATTTTCACTCTTATTGTTGCCTAAGTCGTTTCCTATGTCAAATGTTAATATTTGAATGCTAAACTTAAATAAACACATGTTGTTCAGTTTATTATAAATATTGAAGACTTTTATATACGATAATTTCATCCCATCGTCTCATACCAAAAAAATACAAGAAATTTATCACAAGAAGCGAAGGACAAATTTATTCGCCGATTATTTTTACCAGGATCCTTTTCTTCCTCTTGCCGTCGAACTCTCCGTAAAATATCTGCTCCCACGGCCCGAAATCAAGCTTGCCGTTGGTAACCGCCACCACCACCTCTCTGCCCATCACGCTCCGCTTCAGATGCGCATCCGCATTGTCCTCATAGCCGTTATGCTTATACTGCGAATACGGCTTCTCAGGCGCCAGCTTCTCTAACCACACCTCGAAATCCTGATGCAGCCCCGATTCGTCGTCATTAATAAACACGCTGGCCGTAATATGCATCGCATTACACAACACGATGCCATCTTTAATCCCGCTCTCTCTCAGGCACCCCTCAACCTCCGGCGTAATGTTAATGTACTCTCTCCTGCTTCTCGTATCGAACCAAAGCTCTTTCCTGTAACTTTTCATAACTTCTCCTTATGTTTACATTTCAAGTAACTCCCACGATTGTATCAGCTTTCACCTCAAGGCGTAATAATATCTTGACATTTTTCCCTGCTATTATAAAATCCTCACCAACCGATATAACTACAAAAACTTCTCAGGAGATAACAATGGATGACAAAAAAGCTGACTTAGCCGGCCCAGGCATCGGCGACTACGCCGAGCTGGAAAAAATCCTGCCGCAAAATTACAACTCCCTGCTGACCCCCAAAGAAACACAAATCGCCACCTACGCCGCCAAAGACTACATCGAAGAAAATCTCTGCAAACAGCTCAGTCTTATCCGCGTCACAGTCCCCCTGATTGTGGACGTCCAAAGCGGCGTCAACGACTACCTCGACCGCGACGGCTCACGCACACCAATCGGCTTCCATATCTCGAACGACCACAACAAAAACCCCATTGACGCCGAAGTCGTTCAGGCCGCAACAAAGTGGAAACGAATGGCACTAAAACAATACGGCATGAACGTCGGCGAAGGACTCCTCACCGATATGCGCGCAGTCCGCAAAGATTACTTCCTCGACCACGACCACAGCGCCTACGTCGACCAGTGGGACTGGGAGCTGACAATAACCGAAGACCAGCGCAACCTCAAATTCCTAAAAGAGGTCGTGCAAAAAATCTGGAAGGTCCTCAAAGGCGCCGAGACCCACGTCCAGGAACTTTTCCCCCAGCTAAAGACCGACAAATACCCCGATCTGCCAGATGAGCTTACCTTCTTCCACGCCGAAGAAATACTCGAGAAATACCCCGACCTGCCGAGAAAACAACGCGAGACGGAAATCATCAAAGAATACCCCGCCATCTTCATCATCGGCATCGGCTGGGTACTCGAAGATGGCTACCCCCACGAAATGAGGGCCGCTGACTACGACGACTGGGTCACCGAAACCACCTCCGAAGATGGCAGACCAATGCACGGCATAAACGGTGACATCCTCGTCTGGAACCCCATAACAAAGCGCCGGCACGAGCTGACTTCTATGGGCATCCGCGTCAACAAAGAAACACTCAAACAACAACTGGAAATCTCCGGCCAGCTCGACTTCTTAAAGCTCCCCTATCATCAGGCCATCTTGAACGACCAGATCCCGCTCTCTATCGGCGGCGGCATCGGCCAGTCTCGCACCTTCATGCTCCTGCTCAAAAAAGCTCACATCGGCGAAGTCTCCGCCACCGTCTGGCCGAAGATACTAAAAGATATGTGCAAAAAGAAAAATATACACGTAATAGATTAAACCCGACCGACGACTATTTAGCCCCGCAACACAAGCGGGGCTTTTTACTCACCTGTCCCAAAACAAATTATACCCGGATTTGCCATGTAGTGGGTGACAATTAGACTGTAATTTGATAGTATACAGCTTATGGAGACCATTACAAGCCAGTTTCGACTATTCTAAAAATGGATGGATAATGCAGGGACGCTCTGAGGATCGATTTTGACCGTAGATTGAGGCTCGAATCAGACGGTTAATGTTAGTAAGGCGTGTATATGGGAAATCTCTGATATACAGGAGTTAGATTATGAATTTTGTAAAATTACCAATGAGACGTTTTTACTACACTTCTATCGTTCTAATTCTGCTTTTAATGCTTCCGCTATTCGCACTCTCTGGATGTAATGCAGAACAGAAAGTGGCAGAGTCTTACCATGGCCAACTAAAGTCCTTGTTGATTCGAAAGACCCTGAAGGTCCGACCGAAGGTCTCAGAACGAGATGTCAACTTGATTGAGGTTGAGAAGGGAGCTGCAGGAGTGCTTTTTGGAGAATCCATGGATGATGTCATTGCCATCTGGGGAAAGCCATGTGGCATCCATATCAGTGGACACCAGGTGGTTTGGGACCTTACTATCGGCGCATGCAGATTTGGTTTCGTTGACAACAGACTTGTTTCCATCAGCATTCATAGCGCAACACTCAAAAAAGCTTATCTGGAAAATGGAATTAGCTTCACATCCTCTTACGACCAAGTCAAATCTGCTTTTGGAGAACCGATAGAGGCGACATACTCCAACCTCAAGTATGTAACAGAGAATGGATATATCATTAAGTTCCATTTTGTTCCCGATGCCTTGTCTAAAGGTAAGCGAAAATTAATATCCATTACTATCTACCATCCAGATTCAGGCGAATAGTTGAATATCTAAAGCATGGGCTCTCGACCTGTGCCCACTCTAACAATGACGGGGCTAAGGAAATATGTTAATGGATTGAATTCCGATTATAATATACAAAAACGACCTTGACATTTTCCTTGACCGGTATAAGATTCACTAATAGATATAGAGACGGATTAAAAACAACTACCTCCGACCACTGAAAGGTAGCAAATTATGATACGCAGATTAGCCTTAATCCTGACCGTATTTATGATTGCATTTCTCGCTTTAGCCGTGATACTTGGCGCCGGCAATGCCGTCTCCGTCACCGTAAACGGTAATGAAATCACCGGCCCCCTCGGCGCCTTCATCGGCATCTGGGGATTCATTTTTACGCTGGTCATCTTCTTCTGCGTGGGGATACTTCTGGCCTTTGTCCTCGCCGGAGTGGGCCTGATTGTCTTGGGCGCCCTCGCTTTCGTCGGGATTGTAATCGCAGCAATTGCATTCCCTTTTCTGATACCGCTGCTTATCCCTTTGTTTCTCGTCTGGGTATTCTGCTCGCTTGCTTTCAAACTCTTTCTTAAATAAGCCCACTCCTTATCTCATCCAAGCTCGCCTTGGCCTCCGGGTCCGTAGCAAAAAACTCCTCGAGTATTTCACAGGCATATTCGCCGCAATGCGCACAATTCTCAACACCCTTATCTCGTGCGCACTTTCTTATCTTACAATCCTTGCGCCCCGAGAACAGCCTATCGCCTTCCGCCCTACACCCGTCACAGTCGCTTACATCCTCCGCCTTACATTCCTGCCCGTAGCGTTCCTTGATTTGCCGTGCGATATCGACCCTCATTTTACGCCTCTTCTCCTCGTCCTCTTCCCTCGTTGCTAAATAAATCGCGCATTTATGACAGGTCAATCCACAGTACGATATACCATCTTCCATTTTTCTCTGCTCCCTTCTTCAAAATAAATCCACATCAAAAGGCAAACTCAAATGCAGCCTAATAGTCTTATCCAAAGATGCAACAAGCCAGCTCTTCTCCGGCGTCCCCTCTCCCAAAACAGCAAGAATCTCCCCGTCTACGTCTTTCTTGGTTTCTCTGCCCTTCCAGTAAGCCCTGAGCGTATCCGAAATAACCCCCATCCTACCACAAAGTGGACTCAGCTTGATATTGCGCGCACAGCATGCATATGGCCTCTCAGGATGTAGCTTCCTACCAATCG
>Ga0315553_10002105_pt1 | contig 16138 bp, 13 predicted proteins | sample SalMarSW160140MG_FD_203099 | JGI IMG/M metagenome (GOLD analysis project Ga0315553, IMG submission 203099) | Salt marsh sediment microbial communities from the Plum Island Ecosystem LTER, Massachusetts, United States - Salt Marsh Sediment SW1601-40 ... | reverse complement strand
GGCCTGGTGAACGGAGAGGCTATCCAGGATAGATCATGGAAGATTCAATTGTTTATTGTGACACATCTCTTGTGATCGACTACATGCGTGCCACTGGACGCGAGCCAGAGGCCGTTGCGCCTGTACCGTTTCCCGCATCTGACTTCGACCGCGACCAACGCGAGTACTGAAAAGCTCTATTTCGACACGACAAACGGTATCAGTTTGCCACACGGCTGCGCTCAATTGTTGGCTGGAAATTTCCCAAATCGAGTATGGCGATTTCCCCGTTCGTTTTGCTCGAACTCGACGAATGGTACGCAGAAGAAGCCTTTGATAGTGCAACCCTCGTTCTGTAAAGGTGGTCTGGGTTAGTGGGCGGATGTGGGCGTGACTTGGGAGAGGTAACGTTTTCCGGACTGCCACTCTTCGTCGGTCTCCATCAGCACCGCGGTGGCCAGGCGGAGCAGGGAGGCTTCGTTGGGAAACAGGGTCGCCACGCGCGTGCGGCGTTTGATCTCGCGGTTGAGTCGTTCCAGGCTGTTGTTCGTCCGCACCCGGCATCGTCGCAGGTTTGCCGCGTTTGAGTTCGCCTCGTCGCGATAACCCGGCGACGAAACGGGGGTGAAGTACTGCTCCTACGACTCGACCGCCGTACGCCAGAACGCGAGCGGCTTCGCACAACGCATTACGGAAGGTTCGAGCGGGCAGTTCGCTGAAGACCATAACTGCCACAACAAGATCGACGCGCGCACTCTCAAAAGGAAAGTGCGTTCGCAAGTCGAGCGTCGCGTATTGCGCACATGGCACGACATAACGCTTGCGCGCAATTTGCAGCAGTCGCGACGACGAGTCGGTTATGGTCAGCCGGGCGGGTTCCTTGCCCGACCGGCGCCGCCATAACAGCCGCGCGAAATACCCGTTGCTGGCGCCCAATTTCAGAATGCGCTGTTCCGATACATCTCCGATTAACGCCAGCACCCGCTCGTTGAGTACCAAGCGATTAAACGCGCCACCGTCCGACCCAGTGGCTTTATCCCAACTGGTTGCAATGCGATCGTAGTAACTCAAGTGCATGCTGATTGTCGATGGAACATGACCTTCGACGATTTGCGAGCCTTCACCTTCGGTGCCCCCGCAAAGTGTTACATAGGCAGATGAACCACAAGTCCAATCCACTCCATTTGTTCGCTGCACGCCTCGATCAGCAACATTTCCTTAATGGCAGGTCCGACGGGGAACCTGGCACTCAGCAGAAATACGCCCGGCATGGGCTCGCCTGCTTCGATCCGCTCATACGCTGCGCTGGGGGCAGAAGCGCGATCATGCGAAAGCAGAATGCGGTCGTTCTCGGCTGCCCAGCGGAGTATCTCCGCGTCGTTGGTGCCGGACCAACCCACGTCCTGCACTCGAACGATATCGAAATGAGGTAGTTGAAGAAGCAGGCCGAGTACGATGTCGCCGTTGAAGTTCTCATCGGCAAGCAACCGTATCATGCGCTATCCCTTGGACTGCCGCTGGGCGAGCAAACGGGCGCGTATTTCGTCCAGGCTGCCTTGCCGGCTTTCAATGCGCTGGCGAACTTCTTCGGCCTTCCGCTCGCGACGCGCGAGATAGTCCTCTACGTCTTTCCGGTGACGCAGATAGTACGCAATCACGGCATACACGTCGCCCAAAGTTAGCGCCGAGTAACGCTGCACAATCGTCTCGGGCGTCGCGCCGTCTTGAAACGCCCAGACGACCATTTCCAACAGGACATTCGTATTACCCACGCGCAGGGCGCCCGAGGCGTCTTCGCGAATGGGGGGCGATTCGGATGGAACAGTGAAGGTCACAGCTTGAATGTCCTGACCACGTGCCGGGCGAGTCGAACCCGCCCATGCGATTGCGGGTCTATCAACAACGTATCATACCCGCTTCGGCAACGAAGGGAAAAGAAGTACCGCGCCCGTCAAACCTGATACACGCCCAGTCGGTACGGCTCTTCGCTCACCGAGCGAGTGGCCGTTTCGAGGGCGAGGATCAGCACTTCGCGAGTGCGGGATGGGGCGACGATGGCGTCGAGCCAGCCGCGGGCCGCGCCGTAGCGGACGTCGGTTTGGCGGTCGTAGCTCCCCTTCACGCGATCGCGCAGCTCGGCCAGCTCGTCGGCGTCGACCTCGTGTCCCTGGCGGCGGAGGCTCTGCACGGTGATATCCAGCAGCGTCGAGGTGGCCTGATCGCCCCCCATCACGGCGCAGCGGGCATTCGGCCAGGCGAAGATAAACCGCGGGTCGAACGCCTTGCCGCACATGGCGTAGTTGCCCGCGCCGAACGAGCCGCCGGTGATGACGGTGATCTTGGGCACGCGGCTGTTGCTCAGGGCGCTGACCAGCTTGGCGCCGGCCTTGATAATGCCCTCGCGCTCAGCTTCGCGCCCCACCATGAAGCCGTTCACATCCTGCATGAAGATGATCGGCAAATGGTCCTGGTTGCAGCTCATCACGAATCGGGCCGCCTTCTCGGCGCTGTCGACGTACAGCACGCCGCCGAACTGAAAGTGGTGGTCGGGCGCCTGAATGCGGTGATGCTGGTTGGCGACGATGCCGACCGAGAACCCGCCGATGCGGGCCGTGCCGCAAACCACCGTCTGGCCGTACTCGGCCTTGTACTCGTCGAACGTGCCGGCATCGACGATGCACGCCAGCACGTCGCGCACTTCGTACTCGGTGTCCGGGTCGGGGTCGACGATTCGGTAGATGTCGGTCGTGGGGCGGCTCGGTTCGACCGCGGCGGTGCGGGCAAACGGCGCGGGCGGCTGCTCGGGATCATGCGGCGCGAGCGCGACGAGGCTGCGAATCCGCTCGAGGCAGGCGTCGTCGTTGGGCTCGCGGTAGTCGATGGTGCCGCTGATCGAGGAGTGCATGGCGGCGCCCCCCAGCGCTTCGCTCGATACGTCCTGGCCGATGGCGCTCTTCACCAGCGCGGGCCCGGCCAGGTACAGGCCCGAGCCCTCGGTCATGAGCACTTTGTCGCACAGCACGGGCAAGTAGCCGCCGCCCGCGACACAGTTGCCCATGATGGCGGCGATCTGCGCGATGCCCGCCGCGGAGAGGACGGCGTTGTTGCGAAAGATGCGGCCGAAGTCGTCCTCGTCGGGGAACACGTCTTCCTGCAAGGGGAGAAAGATGCCGGCCGAGTCGACCAGGTAAACCAGCGGCAGGCGATTGGCGAACGCGATTCGCTGGGCGCGGAGCACCTTCTTAGCGGTGGCGGGAAAAAAGGCGCCGGCTTTGACCGTGGCGTCGTTGGCGATGACCATGTGCCGCCGACCGGCGATGAGGCCGATGGTGGTGACGACGCCGGCAGCGGGTGCGCCGCCCCAATCGTCGTACATGGCGTGGCCCGACCAGAGACCGAGCTCCAATTGCGGCGCGCCGGCATCGAGCAGCTTGGCGATGCGCTCGCGGGCGGTGAGGCGATTCTTGGCATGCTGCCGGGCGATGGCGGTGGCGCCGCCGCCTTCCTGAATGCGGCTCTCCTGGTCGGCGAGCTCGACGGCCAATTTGGCAAGAGGCGAATCGTCGGTCGATGGGGTGTCCATACGCTGTCGCCGTCGCTTTCCGTTCGAGCCCATCCCAAAACCGTCATGAGAAGGGGACAGGCACATTTTGCTCCGCCGACTCCGCAAAATGAGCCAGTCCCCGACGGTTTTGGGATAGGCTCTCAACCTGAGTCCGTCGCCAGAATCTCTCGCACAGCCGCGATCACTTCGGCTGCGTCGTTGGCGAGCGAGGCGTCGCGCGTCGCGCCCGATGCGAGGTCCTTCACCTGGCAGCGGTTCTCGGCCCACTCATTCTCGCCGGCGATGAGCGCCACGCGGAAGCCGCGCCGGTCGGCGTATTTGAGCTGTTGGCCCAATCGCCGCGCTTCACAGTGCAGCTCGACGTTGATTCCGGCCGATCGCAGCCGCGCCGCCAGCGCCAAGTAGTCGTGCAGCCGCTGCTCGTCGAAATACGCCAAGAACACCTCGGCCGGCGTGTGCACCTTCTCGATCAGGCTGAGCTCTTCCATGGCCGCCAACAACCGATCGAGCCCCAGCGACGCGCCGACGCCTGGCAGCTCCTGCTTCGTGAAAAGCTGTGCGAGATTGTCGTACCGCCCGCCGCTGCAGATGCTGCCGATGCCCGGCAGCTCGTCGAGCAGCGTTTCGTACACGGTGCCCGTGTAGTAGTCGAGCCCGCGGGCGATCGACACGTCGAGCTGCAACCGCTCGTCGGGCACTCCGCCTGCTTTCGCGCCGGCCGCCACCTGCTGAAGTTCCGACAATCCCTGCTCACCAATCGCGCTGCCGCGCAGCATGGGACCAAGCTGCGCAATCACATGATCGTTATCGCCCGACAGCGTGGCCAGGGCCAGCACGTCGGCGGCTTGCTGATCGCTGGCGCCGGCGGCAACCAGCTCGTCGCCGACTTTCACGGGACCGATCTTGCCGAGCTTGTCGAGGATGCGCAGCACCGCCACCGCGCGGTCGGCCAGTTCGAGCTTCTCGAGCAGGCCGGTGAGAATTTTGCGGTTGTTCAGCCGCATGGTGAACCGCGAGAAGCCGATCGCCACGAGCAAATCGTGAATCACCAGCGCGGTTTCGATATCGGCCACGACCGACGAAGTGCCAATCGTGTCGAAGTCGCACTGCATGAACTCACGGTATCGGCCGCGCTGCGTGTTCTCGCCTCGCCACACGGCCGCGATGTGGTAGCGCTTGAACGGCGTTCCCAGCTCACCGATGTGCTGGGCGGCAAAGCGGGCCAGCGGCACGGTCAGGTCGAACCGCATGCCCACGTCGCGGCCGCCGTGGTCCTGAAAGCGGTACAACTGCCGATCGGTTTCGTCGCTTCCCTTGCCCAGGAGCACGTCGAGGTATTCGAGGGCCGGCGTGTCGATCGGCGCGAAGCCGTACGAACGGAACACGCGCCGCGCCGTGTCGATGATCCGCTCGCGAGGAATCATCGCCTCGGGCAGAAAGTCGCGAAACCCCTTGAGGGTGCGAGGCTCGATGCGCGGCTGATTCACTTATTGCATGCCTTGAAAACCAAAGAAATAAAACGAAATCAACGCAATCGCAACGAACTCGTGTACCAAAACTGCAATTCCAAGCAGAACAACTGCGGGACGAAGCAGCAACGGAAGCGGAACAATCGACGCAGACGCAATGAAGAAACCGAGGGCTGCGAGAGTTGCCAAATCTATGTTGGGACCGGGTAAACTCGGGAAGACAGTTTCGACCAGGCACAACCACGGAAATAGCAAAACGGCAACGAAGAACAGTGTTACGGCGAGTGCCCACCTCTGCCGCGCAAGTAAAAGAGATCGCGAGTCAGTAGAAGTTCGCGCAGACGCCGGTTTCGGTTGGAGTCCCGAGATATCGCTTTCATTCATGGCAGGAACTCGCCGCTACCCAATCACCGGCAACAGCGGCGGTTTGGCGCTACGCACGACCGCACCGCCTCCACGCGACGCCAGCACCGCATCGGCATACTCGTCGACCTGCTCGGGCGTCTCGAAGTACATCTCGTAGGCGGTGTCGTCCTCGTACTCGCAATTCTTGGTGGAGTAATCGCGGCAGATTTGCGGTCGCGTCTCGTAGATGGCACAGCGATTGTCGTCCTGCAGATTGCGGCAAACGGCGTGAACCATCAAATACCACGTTTCATCCTCGACAAACACCGAGGCCTCGCCGTGCATCAGGTACCACCGCAGAAACTCGAAGTCCTTGCGTCGGGTGGGCGTATCGATCGGCAGAGCGAAGTAGCGGCAGCACTTGGCCGTGCAGTATTGGCAGGGGATTTCGCCGGGTTGGAGCGATTTGCGCGGCGGCTTGTGGGGCAGCGGAGGCGATACGTACGTGCTCATGGCGGACGGTTCCATCCTCTCGATTCAGGAAAACGGGGCACGGAGTCGGCGGGGCGCGGGCGCCGTGTCTCGCCTTGCGCGGTCGATGCGCGGCCCCACGCCGATCGCTACTCAAGCTCGCACCGTTAACGTAGCAAGATCGGCACTTTTTGGAAACGCCTCGTCCGATGCGTCGTATGCCGCCGCGGTTCTTTACGCGCGGCATGCGATTCCAGTAAGGTGCCAGCATTCGCTGTTGCCGGGCGCGCCGAGGAGGCGCTGCCCCGGTTCCCTGGCCGCGCGCACGATCGCCTCTCGCGGCGCTGCCGACTCCTGGGTTCCATTCGTCGCTTGCACAAAGGGGAATTCACCATGCGCAACGCTATCTATCTGCTGGTATGCGGCTCCGTAATGTTGGCCGGCCAGCCACTGCTGGCCGATGAAACCGAAGCGCAATCGCCGCCGGCCCCAGTGGAATCCGAATCGGCGTCGGCCCAGTCGCAGTTTTCATTCGACGCGGTGCTCGACTTCGCGCGGGAACACGGCTTGGCCGTGCTGGTGATCGTCGTCGGCACGCTGGTGGCGTATTACCTGTTCAAGCTCGTCTGCCGTCGGGCCGCCTACATGATGACCCGTACTGGCGAGGCAGCCACCAAACAAGAACGCGCGGCACGTGCCCGCGTGCTGGCCGGCTACCTGCTTCCGATCGGCCGGATTGTGATCGGTTTCGGGGGGCTGATCCTGTTGCTCGGCGAGTTCGACTTTCCCGTCACCGCGCTGTGGGCGCTGCTCTCCACGGTGCTGGCCATGGTGGCCATCGGCTTTGTCGCCGTGTGGAGCGTGCTCAGCAATGCGTTCTGCTCGGTCATTCTGCTCATGTTCCAGCCGTTCCGCGTAGGCAATCGCATCGAGATGCCGGTCAGCGGCGTAGCGGGGAGAGTGGTGAACTTCAACATGCTGTTCACCACGCTGGAGGCGGAAGACGGCGACTTGGTCCAGTTGCCTAACAATACGTTCTTTCAGCAGCCGGTGCGCTGCCGACGCGGCGACAAAGGCGTAAGCCTGGACGAGCAGTTGTTCAAGGGCGAGGAGGCGGAGTGATGCCCGTGGCGGCGAGGCATGCGTTTAACTGAACGCGACAGGTTTTCAGTGTTCAGATTTCAGTTTTCAGCGGGCGGATCGTGGACGACATGGCCGAAATGGAAGTTCGGCAACTGACAACTGACCACGGACAACTGACACATCCCCGCGTCGCCGTGTCCCCGCGTCAGCACTTACTTAATGACCTCAGGCTCGTATGGGTGATTGCGCTTCGAGGCGACGGTGGCCTTGTTGATCGAGTCAGGCTTGCCGCCTTTGTCGCTGCGATTGAGCTTGTCGATTGCTTCCATGCCTTCCACGACGCGGCCGAACACGGTGTGCTTACCGTCCAGGTGCGGCGTGTCGACCAAGTTGATGAAGAACTGCGAGCCCCCCGTATCGCGCCCCGCGTGGGCCATGCTGATGACGCTGCGCTTGTGCTTGTGCCGCTCGGGCCGGTAGCACTCGCAACGAATGTGATAACCGGGCCCGCCGGTGCCGGTGCCTTTGGGGCATCCCCCTTGGGCCATGAACTGGTCGATCACGCGGTGAAACGTGAGTCCGTCGTAATACCCCTTTTCCACGAGGCTGATGAAATTAGCCACGGTGTTGGGCGCTTCGTCCTCGAACAGCTCGAGCGTGACGTTTCCCTTACTGGTTTCCAGCAGCACTCGCGGCCGGCTTTCCGTTTGCGATGACATGGCGTTCCTTTCCTTCGCGCCGGCGTGCTTCGCGGCGGCGCTCGGCATGTGGATAGACCTCGCTAACTTAACCGACGGAAAGGGTGCGGTCAAAGACGCACACTTCTATTGATTGCGCCGTCCGAGTTCGTGGTTGTTCTCGCAAGAGTTCGGCCGTGCGAATCCTTGCTCGTTCGTCGGAATTCTTGCCAATTCCGCTACGAATTGACCGACCCTATCGCCCGGCCAAACCGCGGTTCGCGCTCGATTGTTTCACGCTCAGGCGCGTGATACGATTGATGTTTCGTGCTCGGGCATCCGACCACCGCGCGATCGACAACTCCTGAGGATCTCGGCCCCCATGGCAATTCCCGTCGAATGTCCTGGATGCCTTGCCGTCTTCTCCGTGCCCGATGACTACGGAGGCCGGCGCGGTCGCTGCCCGCAGTGCGGCAACGTGTTTCGCGCTCCGCAGAGCAGCGCGCCGGGTGCGGCGAAGGTCGGCCGCTGGGCAAGCTGGGACGAGGAGACGGCGCTGGATGCGGTGGAAGCTCCCACGCTGCCGAAAATGAAGCGCAAGAAGAAGGCGCCGCAGCCTCCTCCTCCGCAACCGCCGCAGCCTCCGATCGCCGCGCCTCCCGCCGTTGCGCCACTCGGTGTAGCAGGTGCGCTGGGCGCTTCGTCGCCGGAGTCGCCGCCGCCGGTACGGTCGAATCCAGGCAACCTGCCGCCGATTCGATCCCCTTTACCGTTACCGTTCCCGGCGCAGCCACTCGACGCTGCTCGTGGCGCGCCTCCCGCGCCGCGATCGTCCGCGGACTCGAAGCCGGTCTCGGTCGACGCTCGCGAACTGCGAGAACTGCATGCCCCGGCTGTCGCGAAGCCGGCATCCGATAAGCGATCCGATGCTGCATCACCGCCCTGGGCCGAAGATGAGCAGCCGCCGCTCTTTCCCGCGATCAGTTCGGCCGCTGTCGGATCATCTGGCGCAATGGCGGCGCACGCGCAAAACGGGCTGAAGCGGCGCAGCCGCGCTCCGGTCGTCTTGCTCGTGCTGATGGCGGTGGGGGCCGCGGCGATTATCGCGGTGGCCGGCGTGGTGATCGCCTATTCGCTTTCCGGCGACGCCGAGAGGCAAATTGCCGATTCGTCGCCTGGCGCCACCACGTCGGGCGACGCGGGCGACGAGACCCACAAGAACAAAGGCAACCTCGCCAACGACAACGGCGGCTCGACCCGCGACGAGATGCCGCCGCCGGTGCTTACCCAAGACGATCGCGACAAAGTGTGGGAGCGCGTTAGCCCGTACCTTGTGCGGCTCGATGTTACCACGCCCGGGGGCGACGAAACCGGCTTCGGCTTCGTCGTCGACACGCGGGGGTACGTGGCGACGAATTACCATCTGATCGCCCAGGCGCAAAGCGTTCAGGCGATCTTCGCTCCCGACCTGGACGGCGTCGCCGGCACGCAGATACCGTGCGAGGGGATCATCGCCGTCGACCGATCCCACGACCTGGCCCTGGTGAAGCTGGTGCCCCCCGGCGATTTGCCTCTCGTCGAACTGCCGCTGCTGCGCGACTTCCAGCCTCAGCGCGACGAGGTGCTCGTGGCGTGCGCGTTCCCTTCGGCGAATGTGCCTTATATTGCGGAGTGCCGCGCGCGGAAGACGGCGGCCAACGACGAGCTGCCTGCCCCGGTTCGGGCGGTCCTTCGCGATCTCCGCGTGAACGATACCGACGACCTCACCTGGATTCTGCATCGCCCGTCGTTCGGGCCGGAGATGTCGGGCAGCCCGCTGATCAATGAGAAGGGGGGCGTGGTGGGCATCAGTACGCCGTTAAGCTCGACCAGTTCGGACGGTACGGCGATCCACGTGAAGCATCTGGCAGATCTTCTGGCCACGGCCGGGACCGACGTGCAACCGTTTGCTCCCGACATGGTCGCCGGTAGCGATCCCCCCGACTTTGACCCCGAGCTCGACCCGACGGTGCCCCCCGACGTGCCGGATGAGACCGACCCGACCGAGCCAACAGAGCCGATGGAGCTTAACGTCGAGAACATCGTCAAGCTGCAACAGCAGTGCAAGGAGGCCGCTTGGCAAGCGTCGGATGCGAAGCAGTATGCGGCGCTGCAAGAGCTGGCCCGACTCGTCACCATCGCCAAGATCGTCGAGGACGACGAGGCGCAACCGGAGGAGTTGCGCGTCGCCCTGGGTGCTGTCGCCCAAAACGTGCTCGAAGATCTGGCGACCACGGCCTGGCCCAACGACGCGCGGCTGGGCGAGACCAACAAGCAAGCGGCCGACGCGATCGTTTTCGAGGGTCGGCCGGTATTCGCGTATGCCCGCGTGTTCGCGCCGGCCGGCGTGCTGCAACCGATCGACGGCAAGCCCGCCGTGCTGCTACAGCTCGTGGAATCGGAGCAGCTCATCACCCTGCTCGTTACGGAAAACGCCTCCGAGTTGACCGCCGGCAGTCGCTGGCTGGTGCTGGGCCGCCACTTAACGGGCGGCTTCACGGTGCAGTCGCCCAGTCTGGGCCCCGAGCCGCGTCCGGCCCCGATGATCCAGTCGAAGTACATCGTGGGGGAACCGAAAGCGCCGTAGGGATGCAGCGCTTCATTCCCGCGCAAGCGGGGAATCCAGAGCAGTAGATCGGGCTGTGCGCGACGCACGAGCTACCCGTCGCGCACCCGCTTTTCTACAATCCGCTAGAACTCCCGAACGGCGGCGGGAATCCAATCGGCGTCGCGGCCCGATCGGTACGAGAGCCAGGCGCGGTTCGCGCTCGGCCAGTACGTGGCTTCGAGCACGCCGCGCTCCTTGCCGCGCTTAGAAGCTGTTTCAAAACCGCCTGTGGAGAAGGGGACAGGCACAATTTGCTCCGCGGACTGCGCAAATTGAGCCAGTCCCCGACGGTTTTGAAACAGCCTCTTGAAGTGCCAGTGCGTGCAACCGGGATACTGGGCCAGTGTCGAGACCATCGTCGCCACGAAGCCGAGCTCCTGGGCAACTTCTTCGATAAGCCGCTTCACGTCGCAGCCCGAATCCGCGGCGACATCAAGCTCCGTGGTTTGCATGCGGTTTCCTTTCGCGCTCGCGCGGACGGGTGCGAATGCCGGGCTGTCGATCATTCCTCAACCCGCTGCGACGTGCCCGCAAGGCGGGGCGGCGCTTTTCGCGAAGCTGTACCGCCCGTGGCATGCCGCGGGAATCGAGCGCACAATAGCGCGGCTGGCGACAATTCTCGGGCCCGTAGCTCAGTGGTTAGAGCAGGGGACTCATAATCCCTTGGTCGGGGGTTCGAATCCTCCCGGGCCTATTACTTTCACACGGTTTCCCCGCAAGAGCAGGAGATCGAACATGCCGATTACTCTCCGCGCCGCGCTGATTCTCGCGTTATGTCTGAGTTGCTTCGGCGTTGCCGCGCGCCAGGCGATTGCCGACGATCCGCCGCCTCTTGCGGCTTCGCGACCCAACGTGCTGTTCATCATGGCGGATGACTTGGGCCACGCGCATCTGGGCTGCTACGGAGGGACGAAGATCGCCACGCCGCACATTGATCGGCTGGCCACCGAAGGGTTGCGATTCACGCAGGCATATGCCGGCTGCTCGGTCTGCGCTCCTTGCCGCAGCGTGCTCATGACCGGCTACCACATGGGGCATACGCCGGTGCGGGCCAACATGGGGGCGGTGCCGCTGTTCGACGCCGATCGGACCGTGGCCGAAGAGCTCAAGAGCGGCGGTTACGCAACCGGCTGCTTCGGCAAATGGGGTCTGGGAGAAGACGGATCCGAAGGAGTGCCCTACAAGCAGGGCTTCGACGAGTTTTTCGGCTACCTGCACCAGGTGCACGCCCACTTCTATTATCCCGAGTACCTGTGGGAGAACGATCGGAAGTTTGTACTGGAAGGGAACGCCGACGGCGGGCGGGGCCGCTACGCCCACGATGAGATTGTCGACCGGGCCCTCGACTACCTCCGCAGCCGCAGCGCCGGCGACGAGCCGTTCTTCTGCTACGTGCCGGTGACGATTCCGCACGTCGAGCTGGTGGTGCCCGAGGATTCGCTCGCCCCCTATCGCGGCAAATTCGACGAAGTGCCGATCGACGACCCGCGCGAGGGCTACATCGACGCCGACGAGCCGTTTGCGACCTACGCGGGAATGATTTCCCGGATGGATCGCGACGTCGGGCGGATGCTCGCAGCGCTCGACGAGCTAGGCATCGCGGAGAACACGCTGGTGATCTTCACGTCGGACAACGGCGCGCAAGGGGGTGGGCCGTGGCAACCGCTGCTGGAAACATTCGACGGGAACGGATCGCTGCGGGGGAGCAAGGGGAGCATGTACGAAGGGGGAATCCGCGTACCGATGATCGCCCGCTGGAAGGGGACGATTGAGCCGGGCCGCACCAGCGACGTGCCGTGTTACTTTGCCGACGTGATGCCGACGCTGGCCGAATTGGCGGGCCCCGACGCACAGAAGCGCGTGCCCGCCGACGTCGACGGGCGTTCGCTGGTGCCGGTGCTCGCGGGAAGCACGCCGCACGACGACTCGCCGCGGTTCCTGTACTGGGAGCTGGGGGGCGAGCCACCTCGGACTCAGGCCGTTCGTTGGGGCAAGTGGAAGGCCGTGCGTCCCCGGGCGAATGCTCCGCTGGAGCTGTACGATCTTTCGGCCGACGAGAGCGAGTCGAACAATTGCGCCGCCGAGTTTCCCGATGTCATGGAGCGGATCGAAGCGTACCTGAAAACGGCCCGCACCAAACCTCGCGAACAGATCGCGCCGACCCCGCCCGAGGGCCAGCGCTACCGCTGAGTGACCCGCTGCCGGACAGGGCTGGCGGCCCTCCCGATTGTCAAAGTGGCCATCGGTTGGGCTCCTCGACTGCGCCTGCGATTTACGGCTTGTTCCGTCCTACGGAGTCAAAAGTATTTCCGGGAAGCCCCAAAAATACCGGATGCGAGCTTGTCCGCACTCAGTGTGCCATGTGCTATAATTAGTGCGATGCACTTCACCTGCCGCACAATTCGATGGTCCGTCACGACCGGCTTGATCGTCGGCTTGGCCGTCGCGGGGTTGGTTCCGCAAACGATGGGCTGGGCAGAGCGTGATACGCGCGTCGCCGTTTCTCAACGGCCGACTCAGTGCTGCTGTGGGACCGAGGACGGCCGTTGTTGCGGCATGGGCTGCTGTATGGCTCGGCAGGCACCTGCGAAGGAGCGTTGTCCTTGTCCGAATCCCAAAGATAGCCGCGACGGACAGAACAACCCGCTCGCTTTGGCGTTGGCGAAAGCGCTCTTGGGCGATGCGGGCGACACTCTTCGATCGCGATTCGCCCATCCCGAATCCGAGATCGCTTCGGCGATTGAAAATTCTCTGCAGGCGAAGCACATCCGCATCGACGCCTGATACGACCGCGGCGCTACCGTTATGCGCCGACTTCTCCGCCGGTCGTAGTTCTTTGGCCTGAACCCATGGCCCTACCAGTCGCTTGACGATGCGCGCTATCACCGAGTCGCGCGGTCGAGAGGAGGTTCCCCGATGCGAACACTACTTTCCATCCTGCGCCGACATTGGCGCAAAGTCGCGGCTCTCGTCTTGGTAATCGCATTGGGTGTCGCCTACGCAGCAATTCCCCTGGTGCGTGAAAAGACTCACGTCGTCGGGCATGCCGCCCTGGCGTGGGCGGGCATCGGCGGCCAGTCGGTCGATACGAGCAGGGTGTTCTGGTGCCCTATGCATCCGCAGATCAAAAGCAACAAGGAAAACACTGTTTGCCCGATTTGCAATATGGCGTTGGTCGAGCTGGAAGGTGGCATCGTCGAAGCGCCGCGGCACTTGACGCTCACGGCGCAACAGGTTCAGCAAGCGGGAGTCGTCACCAAGCCCGTGATGCGTCGCAAGTTGTACCGCGAGATCGACACAACGGGCCGCATGGACTACGACGAGCGTCGCTACGCGGGCATCAGCTCGTGGATTTCTGGCAAAAGCCGGATCGACAAACTTCACGTCAGCTTCACTGGCGAGACCGTTGAGAAAGGCGAACTCATGGCCGAAATCTACAGTCCGCATCTGATCACGGCGCAAGAGGAGTTTCTTATCGCGGCAAAGGCGGTTCGTGCGAGAGAAGGCCGTACGCCAGGAACAGCGAGCTTGGGACTCGATCCGGAAACCATCGTGAGCAGCGCCCGCCAAAAGCTGCTGTATCAAGGCATGACGGCCGAGCAAGTGGATCAACTTACGGAGCGACAACAGATTTGGGACCGAATCCCCGTTTACGCGCCGATCAGCGGCACCGTGATCGAGCGTCACGTGCAGGAAGGCCAGTATGTGAGCGAAGGCGATTGGCTCTTTCACCTGGCCGACCTTTCCCATCTTTGGTTGTTCGTCGATGTCTACGAAGACGAGTTGCCGTTGGTTCCCGTCGGCACACCCGTGGAACTCTCCGTCGGCCAACAAGCGGGCGAGATGTTTTCCGGGACCGTGGCGTACATCGAGCAAAAGGTGCGACCGCAGACGCGTACCGCGCCGGTTCGGATCGACATCGACAACCGTGATGGCAAGCTGCTGCCAGGAATGTTCGCTCGCGCCCGCTTGCGTCACGAGTATCCCTCGATGTTGGCCGTGCCGGAGGATGCGGTACTGCGGTCCGGCCAGCGGGCCGTGGTGATCGTCAAGAGCGGCGCAGGAACTTTTTCCCCGCGCGAAGTGCAACTTGGCCACAAATGGCTTTACCCCGCCGAGCACGCCGCGACCGAAAACAACACGCTGGGATTCGGCGAAGAACGAGTTCGCTATCACGAAGTGCTGGCCGGCCTGACACCTGGCGAGGAAGTCGTGACGGCCGGCGCGTTTCTGTTAAATGCGGAAAGCCAGTTTCAGAACGTGCTGGCGAAAATGCTGCCTCCGGAAAGCCAACGAGCCACGTTGGAGCAAGCGGTGGGCGATGTGGCCGGCAGTCGAATCCGCCATGTGCTCGATGCCTATTTCCAACTCAGCGAGTCGCTGGCGGACGACAAGCTCGACGAAGTGCCGCAGCGAATGTCCGCGTTGTCGGAGTCAGCGGAGGCGCTGGCGGAAACCGCGGCCGAAAGCGACGTCGCTGCTTTGCAAGCCGATACGAACCAGTTTCGCGAACTCGTCGCCAGCCTGTCCGCCGAACCGCCCAGCGACGCCGTCGATGCGCGCACTCGCTTCGGCCGCATCAGCCATGATCTGACGAAGCTGCTGGAAGCACACGGTGGCAACACGCTATTCGGCCGCGAACTCTATCAGTTCGAGTGTGGCATGGCGAAGGTCGGCTACGAGCGCTGGCTGTGGTGGAGTCCCGAAGTTCATAACCCGTACATGGGACAGAAGATGCTCAAGTGCGGGACGAAACTGGATGCACTGGAGCCATAAGAATGATTGCAAAGCTCATCGCCTGGTGCGTCGACAACCGTTTTCTGGTGATGATCCTCACCACGATCGCCGTGGTCATTGGAATCTGGTCCACCTACACGATTCCCGTGGATGCGATCCCCGATCTGTCGGATGTGCAGGTCATCATCTACACGCCGTGGCAGGGACGCGATCCGCAGACGATTGAAGATCAGGTGACGTACCCGCTGGCCAGGAAAATGCTCTCCGTGTCGGGCGTGTCGGATATCCGTGGATACAGTTTCTTCGGCTTTTCGTTCGTGTACGTTATTTTCGAGGATGGCACGGACATGGACTGGGCCAGGAGTCGCGTCCTCGAATACATGAGCGAAGCCCAAGGCGAACTGCCTTCGGGTGCCACGCCGCGGCTGGGACCGGACGCGACCGGCCTGGGCTGGGTCTTCATCTATACGCTGGAAGACGCTGGCAACCAGCACGACCTGGGCGAGTTGCGGGCGCTGCAGGACTGGTACGTGCGGTATCAGATCCAGTCCGTGCCAGGGGTGGCCGAGGTAGCGACCGTTGGGGGCGCCGTCCGGCAGTATCAGGTCGAAGTCGATCCTCGCAAGCTGCTCTTCTATCAGATTCCGCTGCAAAACGTCATCGCCACGATCAAGGATTCCAATAACGACGTCGGCGGGCGTGTGGTCGAAATGGCCGAAACCGAGCACATGATCCGCGGCCGCGGCTACATTCGCGGCAAAGAAGATCTGGAAGCGATCGTGCTATCCGCCACGGAAGGCGGGACACCGGTATTGCTGAGCGACGTAGCCGAAGTGCAAATCGGCCCCGATATGAAACGCGGAGTGGCCGAGAAAAACGGCCAAGGCGAAGTTGTCGCAGGCATCGTCGTCATGCGGTTCGGCGAAAACGCCCTGAAGGTAATTGAGGACGTAAAGGCCAAGATCGAGGAAATCGAATCCGGCCTTCCCGAAGGCGTTCGCATCCGCACGGCCTACGATCGCAGCGGATTGATCCATCGGTCGATCGACACGCTCAAGGAAACGCTGGCCGAAGAACTGGCGATCACGGCCATTATTTGCCTCATTTTCCTGCTTCATGTCCGTAGCGGACTGGTGGCCGCGGCGGTCCTGCCGCTCGGCATTCT
>Ga0315553_10002103_pt1 | contig 16150 bp, 9 predicted proteins | sample SalMarSW160140MG_FD_203099 | JGI IMG/M metagenome (GOLD analysis project Ga0315553, IMG submission 203099) | Salt marsh sediment microbial communities from the Plum Island Ecosystem LTER, Massachusetts, United States - Salt Marsh Sediment SW1601-40 ... | reverse complement strand
CGTCTGGCGAGCGCTGGACACTAAGGGCCCACAGTCGCTCGCCAAGCTGAGCAAGCAGGTGGACACCCCCCGCGAAAACATCCTGTTGGCCCTCGGCTGGCTTGCCCGCGAGGACAAGCTGGAGATCGAGGAGCACAGCCGGGGCAAGGTGTTCTCGCTGCGCGAAAACGGCGTCTGACGCCGGGGCGTCTGACGCCGGCTTGTCCAATCGACCGAGTGTTTTTTTGCGTCGGCACGGAGCGCCGCTCTATCTGCATCCGCGCCAATGCGGCCTTGTGCTCGACGATCTCGGGCGGGGCGGCACCGCCAACATCGCGGCTTCGCCCCCTTGCGCCGGTGACGCCGACATCGTCACTTGGCCGTGTCTTCATACAGCGGCAGGTGGCGGTAGTGCACCTCAAGCGACAGCAGGTTCATGGTCGTCACGTAGATGCGACCCGCCTGAGGACCCCAGCGGTCGGGGACCGGCTGCAGGGGATCCCAGCTTCCGGCCAAATCGCCCTGCTTCTGCTGCGAATCGACCAGCAAGGGGTGCAGCCGCTTGTGCCACTGTTGCCACTGGTCGCCCCCCATGTGAAACATGACCTGCGTGGCGTAGTACCAGTAGTACGTGTCGCGCTGGGGATCGCGGCGCGAGCCAAGCTCCGGAAGATTTTCGGCCAGGTAGTCCGCGCCTTTGCGCATGTCCGGGTTGTCGCGACGCCAGCCGGTATACAGCCGCATCAATAGCCCCACCGAGGTCATCGTCCGGGACGGTTGGCGCCCGTGACGCTGTTCCTTCGTATCGGGCGCGTGGGGGTTGTATCGGTACAGGTACCGCTCGCTGGCCGACTTCTGCGTCATGTCGAGGAAGCGCTCGATGCGGGTGTACGTTTCGGGCGGCACGTCGAGATTCGCTAGATCCCCGCTTTTCAGGGCCATCATCATCCAGCCCGTTACCGACAGGTCGCTTTCGTAGTTGGGCGAGTAGCGCCAGCCGCCTCGCTCCTGGTGCTGCGAGCGAACGATGAAGTCGAGCGCTTTCTGCGCCGGCTCGCGCAGAAGCGGGTCCTGCGTCATGCCGTACGCTTCGCAAAGAGCCAGCGCCGCGATGCTGTGGCTGTAGAGCCATGCGAAACGGTCGGAATCCTCGTCCATCGGCGCGTAGAGGTCGCCGTCGTCCTTCTGGCCGCGGACCAGGTACTCGACGCCACGCCGCACGACATCCTGATAGCGGTGCTCGCGGTGCGTGTACCCCGCGCCCTGGAAAGCCAACAGCGCCAGTCCGGTCGCCGCCACGTCGCTGTTCATCGAAGGCTGCTCGTCGTCGCTGACGTTCCCACGCATCCGCAGGGTCCAGCGGCCGTCCGCCGCCTGCTGCGCGGCCAGAAACACCAGGCCCAGCTCGATGGCCTCTTCGGTTTCGGGCGAGGGAAGCGAAGGATTGCCGCCGTCGCGCGGCTGGGTGTTGCGCGAAGTTCGTCCGCGGAACGCCTCGGTAGGAGCCACCACGCTGGACGTGGTGCTGGGCGGGCCGCCGATCTCTCGCCGCCGGAACCGCGCGTCGGCCGTAAGCTGCACTTGCACGCTGTCGCGGCGTGCCAGGCGGCTGTTAATGCCAAGGTTGGGGGCCGGCACTCGCTCGAGGCCGCCCGGATCGGACGGGGCGTCGACGTTCACCTCCAGGCCGCCCGACTGTTGACGCGACATGGGCCCGGCATCTCCCGCCGACGGCGATGCGGCCAGGGTGTCGCTCGTGCTCAATGCTCCTCCCGCCGAAACGGGAATGTCGACCTCGCGTGAAAGGCCCACCACGGTGCGCGACAGGCTCGAACGTTCGATCGGAGCCCCTGCATCGGACGCGTCGGCCGGGATCGCCCCTTCCTCGCGGCTCGGCAAGGCTACTCGGTCGCCCGGCGAAATCGCCACCCGGGCCGCACGGGCGCCGTCGATCGCCACATCCCCCTTGTCGGCACCCAGCGGCGCGTCGGCCGGCTGATGCGCTACGCCCGTGGCCAGCCGCGACGGTTCCGCGCCGGCGGCGGCCAGCGCTCCTCCGTCCGGCTCGCCACCGCCAACCCGCGCACCCGATGCGGTGGGAATTTCGGCCTCGAACGTCGCCCGCACCACGGGACCTCGCTCGGCGCGGGGCGGAGATGCCGTGCCGCCGCCGATCTCGATCGCCGCGGGCGGCGCGTTGGCCAACTCGGCCCGACCGTCTCGCTGCGTCGCCAATGTCTCTCCGCCGCCGCTTGTCCCTGGCGCCTCGGGGGCGCCGGTGATCGATTCAGCCGGCGCGGACGGGCCGCCGCCTGCCGACGGCGTCTGGCGGACGATCGGCTCCACCGCATCGCTGGGGTGCAATGGCTCGGAGCGACTGGCCCCCGACGCTTCCGACCCACGATCGGCCTCTGCCCCAGTCGCCCCATCGACCGCGACGGCCGAAGCGCTGAGCGTGGTGGGCACGGCGGCCCCACCTGTGTCGCTCCGAATCATGGCCACAAGCTGGTCGGCCCCGTCCGGCTGAGGCTCTCCACCGCCGGCGGCGACGTCGCCAGGCGCGGCTTCGGCGACACGCGAGCGGCTGAGTGAGGAGGGCGCAACTTGCGGTGCGGCGCTCGGTTCGGCGACCGGCCCGAACTGATCGGCACGCGTGGGTCCTCCCGATGCGGCTTCGCTGCCCCCCGACTCGGTGCGAACCAGCGCAAGCGCCTGGGCCGCGGATTCCACGCTGGCCGGCGTTCCACCCCCGTTGTCCGCCGGGGCGGCGGCGCTATCGTCGACCGTTGCCGTGGCCAGTAACTGCCGGGAGGAACCACCCTCGGCGCTACGGGCCAACTTCTGGTTGTCGCTCTCGTGGCTGATCTGGGGCTGTCCGCCGCCTGAGGCGCGCCCGGTGCCTTGCTCGGAAACGACCCTTGTCGGGCCGAGGTCGACTTCGAGCGTGCCCGGAGCGGCCGATATGGCGCCGGCGTCGGCATTGGCGCTGGCCTGGGTCAGCGCGGCGCTCGAGCTGGCCGTCAATTCACCGGGCTGAGCGGCGCCGGGGGCGGTGGGCAGATCGGACGGAATCGCTGCCAGCGTCGCACTGGACATCGGCGCCGTGGCCGTCGACCGGCCGGCCGGCGCGATTTCGCTTGGCGCCAGCGCGTTGGCATCCGGCGTGTTCTGGGTGGCGCGGGCCCGACGCGCCGAACCCGACGCTACCTGGGCCGGGCTGTCGGGCGCCGCAACGGCCGTGTCGAGGTTGGCCGAGTGGCCGGAGCCGCTTACGCCATCGAACGACCGCTCAAATGCCAGGCGTGACGGCTGCACTCCGCTCGATCCCGTGGCGTTTTCCGATGGCGCCGCAGTGGGGCTTTCGATCGGCTCGGGCGAGCGGGGCGACGACGCGGCGGTCAGCGACCGTGCCGGCGGCTGATCGGACGGCGCGTTGGGTCGAACGCTTTGGGGCGTCGCGGTGTCGACGCGATTGAGGTTCGCCCGGGCAACTTGCGTCGCCGCGCTGGCTGCCGGTTCCGCCCGACGCGGCTGAGCCACCGTAGCGCCGGGCTCGTTGATCGACTGCCGCGCCACCGTGGAATGGGAGGGACGCAGCTCCGGCCGCGCCGCGCTCGTCGGCGCCGATACCCGCGCCGTGTCGGCGGTCGCGTCGGCCAGCGGAAGCGCGGCGGGCGACGCGCTGCGATGGGGCACCGACTGGTTGGATCGAGCTACCTGCGCGGCGGTTTCTCCCTGCGGTAGGCGCGTCGCCGGCTGGTCGGCCGATTCGACCTGACGGCGTGGCAGCGGCGTGCTCCGAGGTTGCCGCTCGGAAGACTGCGGCGCCACCGAGTCGGGGCGCTCGACCGATGACTGCGAGGCCAGTCGCTCGATCGACCCTTGACGCGGTTGCGCTGGCGCCGGCTGCGCGATCGAGCGATTCGGTGCCGCACTCGGGGTTTCGACCGGCTCCGGCGGCAATACGTCGGGCCGCTGCGTGCTCCGCTGACGCTGCGTTTCCGCCGGTGAGGGCGACTGCGCGAGCGTCGGTTCCTGTGGCGCCAAGTGCTGCGGACGCTCGATTGTCCGCGCTACCTCGGGAGCCGGATCGGTGGTCGGCTCAACGGGGCGCGCATCGGCTTGCGGGCTGGCCGTCTGTTCCCGACCCACCGGCGTGTCGGCCGCCACCAGCGGCTCGTGCTGCGGGCTCACCTGCGCGGGTGACTCTGCGCTGTCGGCGCTCGATTGAGGAACTTCGCGCACGTCCGCCAACTGCCGGGGCAGCGTCGCCCTGGATGCGACCTCGGCCCGTGGCTGCGGCTCGTCCTGCCGACGCGTCAGTTGATGCTCCGGCTGCGTGCGGTCGGCGGCGGGGTCGGGCTCCGCGGCCACGCGATCCGGATCGGCCTGTGTCGCCTGCCGGGAGGGGCTGGCGACTTGGGCCGACGGCCCTTCGCGTTGCGGCTGCGTCGGTCGCGCCACCTGATCGGCGGATGCCGAAGCCTCCGGTCGCGCCTGGCTGCTTTGACGGCTTAGCACCGAAGCCGATTCGCTGAGACGAGGTACCGACGTTGCGTCGGCCCGCGATAGCGAGGTACTCGGCTTGACGTTCGCCTCCGAATCGGGCGACGGCGTCGAGCGAGGGTTGGCCGACTCGTTCGACGGGTCGACCTGCTCTCGGGCAATCTCCTGCGTATCGGGCTGCAGAGGATCGGTATGGGCGGGCGCGAGGAAGTCTGGCTGCTGCTGCGGATCGTCGTTGTGCTGCCAGAACTGCACCTCCGGCACGCTGGCGTGCCTGCGCGACTCCGTCGGCGGCGCATCTTGGGCAACTTGCGGCCAGAACCGTGCCAGAATCACCGTGTGGTATAGGATCACCAGCACGACCACGTAAAAGGCCGCCGCCAGCACCAGCGAAAGCTGCATCGTTCGCTTGATCAGGCGATTGCCCAGATACTGCACGCCCACGATGGCGCCCGCGATGAGCAGCGGCAGCCCCAGCAGGCACGGCCAGAACCAGAGGGATCCCGGCAGGTACGCCAGAACAATGCCGCCGACAAATGCACCCAGCACCATCAGCGCCATCTGCACCGGCCAGACGTGGTCTTCCAGCCCGCGCCAGATGCGCGGCTGGGTCTTGCGAATGATCCGTCGTGTGCGAGCCATGATGCCCTTTCGAGCCTATCCAAAAGCCGTCCCGAAAAGGACAGGCACACTCAAAGTTCTCAGTGTTCTCTCTTCAGTTTTCAGTCGGAACGCCAGCGTCACCTTACAACTGACCACGGACAACTGACAACGGACTCCTCTCCATGAGCCATTCCCCAAAGGTCTTTGGATAGGCCCTTACTCCGTCCCTTCCTCGCCTGCCGTGGCGAAGCGATAGTCCCGAATGCCTACCTTGCTGCACAAGTTCATCACGGTCGACACGTGCTCGAATGCGACACGGCGATCGGCGCGAATCGTGACCGACTGGTTCAGCGGGTTGTTCGTCTTGGCCCTGCGCAGCAGTCGCTCGACCTCGTCCACCGAGAGGAACTGGCCGTCGATGTACGTGCGGCCGTCGCGGTCGATGTTCACCATAACCACCCGCGGCTCCTCGATCATGGGGGCCGCGTCGCTGGCGCTGGGCAACGACACGTCTAGCTCGCGTTCCTCCTGCGCGAATCGCGTTGCCACCAGGAAGAAGATCAACAGCAGAAACACCACGTCGATCAGCGGCGTAATGCTCACCGCGGCCAGCGCCCGACCCGATTTGAACTTTACCGTCACGGCATCGTTCCGATGGGGAAGTTACTTCGCCGTCGCCCGGGCTTGCACGGGTGGCGCGCCGGGCTCTCCGGAAACGGTCGGCACCCCCGCAACGGCCGCGGCACCGTCGCCTTCACCGGCCGGTCGGCCGAATCGCACGCGACCCTCGTATCGCTCGACCTGCGGGAGCAGGTTCGTCAGCAACTCGTCGATCTGATGGAACAGCGTCTGGATCCGCCCCTCCAGGAAGTGGGCGATGATGACCGCGGGGATCGCCACACTCAGTCCCAAAAGCGTCGTCACCAGAGCCGTGTAAATGCCCTCGGCCAGCACGTCGGCCCGATTCTCGCCCGCCGTCAGCCGCGTGGTGTCGATGAACGCCACGATCATGCCCCACACGGTGCCCAACAGCCCCAACAGCGGCGACACGGCGGCCGCCAGGTTCAGCCAGCGGACGTTGCCGTACATGCGGTCGGCCTCCCGCTGCGAGGCTTCTCGCACGGTGTGCTCGACCTCGCTGTGCGGCCGGCCCACCTTGAGCAGCATCGCCCGAATCACCGTACTGGCCGTCGACGGGAACTGCTGGCACATGCGATAGGCCTGCCGTGGATCAAAGCCTCCGGTGCTGCCCCCCAGCTTGCCCAGCGATTCGATCAAATCGCGGGGCAGCACGCGCTGGCGGCGAAGAGCGATCAGGCGTTCGATGGCAAAGGCCAACGCTAAAATCGCCATGAACCAGATGGGGGCCATGAACCAACCCCCTTGCCTGAGCAGCCAAAAAACGCGGATGCCCTCGGACTTTTTGGGGGGCTTCGTCCTGCCCGAGGTGTCCGCGTCGCTGCCCGATCCCGTGCCGGCGGTCGATCCCTTCGCGTCGCCGGTCGAGCCCGTGTCGTCCGACGGTGTTGCCGCAGTGCTGGGGCTGCCGTCGTCGCTGTCCTGAGCGGTCGCCACGGGGCCGGCAAAGGCAAAGCAAGCAAGCAGTGCGAGCACAGCGACGGCGAGGGCCGCCACGCATCCGTGCAGTCTTCCAGCCGCGAGTCGAGATTGCATCATTTGAGGTTCGCCAGTTGTGCCAGCCGCTTGCCCGCCTCGTCGGCCTCCTTCGTTCCCGGGTGCTTCTCCACGACGTACGTGTAGAACTTGATCGCGTCGGCCACGAGCTTGTCGCGCGTCGCCCGGTCGCCGGCACCCTCGATCTGCACTTCCGCACAGCGGCCCGCTTCGTAAGCGGATTTCGACTGCCACTTCTTCACGTCCTCTTCCGCCTTGTCGCCGCCGTATCCATACATCACGCGCTGAAATTGCAAGATGGCATCGGCGTGCTTTTTCTGGGAGAACAGCAACTCGCCCATCATGAACCGCGCCCGAGCGCCAATCGCCCCTCGCGACCCCTCGACCGCCTTCTCGTAGGCGGCCATTGCCTCGTCGTGCTTGCCGAGGTTGAATCGGGCCCAGCCGATTTCGTACCACGCCTCGGGCAAGCTGGGAGATTCGGCGAAGCGCGTCGTCAGCGGTTCGAGCAGGTCGAGACTTTGCTGCCACTGCTTCAACTGCGAGGCGCTCTGGCCGCCGTGCAACAGCATGAGCACTTCGACGTCGGCCGACACCTTGTGGTCGTCGTCGACCGCTTTGTGCGCTGCGAGAAAGGCCGGCAACGCCTCGGCATAGTTGGCCATCTGAAACTGGGATTCGGCCTTCATGAAAAGCGCCTCGGCAATGAGCTGACCGTCGGCGTAGGTGGCCGCTTGCTCGGCAAATTGCTTGAACGCCTCCTGATACTGCTTGAGCTGATAGTACGACCAGCCGAGCTTGTAGGTCGCCTTCTCGCCCAGGCTGGTCTTACCGGCTTTCTCCTTGGCAAGCGCGTATGACTTCACGGCGGTAACGTACTGACCGCCATCGTAGTCAGCTTCGGCCACGTGGAAGTTCGCTTCGCCCGCTAAGGGGCTCTGGCCGTACTTGCTTGCCAGCCGCTTGAACGCATCGACCGCTTCGGCATTCTTGTCCTGGGATCGATAAGCCCAGCCGAGCTCATAGAGCACTTTGTCGGCCGCGGCATACTGGGGGTCGTCTTTCAAGACCGCGGCAAACGATTCGGCGGCCGCCGGAAAGTCTTTGAGCAAGACCTGCGCTAAACCCAGCTCGTACCGCGCATCCGATCGCGACTTGCCTTCGGGGTTCGTCGCCAGATACGCCTTCAGGTCGCTCACGGCGCCGGCCGCGTCGCCCGACGCGCGGCGGCACATGCCCCGGCCCAGGTACGCCTGGGGAGCCAACTCGTGCTGGGCATTACTGGTCAAGAGCGCGGTAAACGCCTCGATCGCCATTTCGTATTGCTCGGCCTTGAGCCGGGCCCAACCCCGCCCGTACAGGGCGTAGGGAACGAAAATCGAATCGGGAAAGTCGGACGCGACCTTTTGATATTGATCCGCGGCACTCGAAAAGTCGCCCGACTCGTAGGCGTACTCGCCCAGGCGGAAGTACGCCTGATCGAGCACTGGACTCTGTGGGAATTCCTCCAACAGCCGTTTGACGGTGGCGATCGCGTCGGGAATCTTGTCCTGCGCCCGCTGGCAGCGCGAGAGATAGAGAAGCGTTTCGTCGGCCTGCCGCCACTTAGGATCGGCGGCAAGGGATGCGGTTAGCGACGCCGCCGCCTCGTCGAACTTACCCAGGTTGAACTGGCTGGCTCCCACCAGAAAGTGGGCCTCGGCCTGGTGCGCAGGAACTTGAAATTGATTGGGCGCCTGCCCCAGCTCCTTTGCCACCTCGGCGTACTTTTTGCTCGTGATCAAGCAAACCCCCAATCGAATCCGCCGTTCGTCGGCCCGCGGATTCTGCGGATCGGCCTGAATCAGCTCGCGATATTGCGAGATCGCCTGATCGAGCTGGCCGAGCAGCGCATGACATTCCGCCGACAGCTCTTTCACGTTCGGGGCCAGGCGGTGCTCGCCATACGCGGTGAGAAACGCCGTGGCGTGTTGGAGCCCGGCGTCATACTGCTTCAAGCTCAGCGCCGTGAAAGCCGCCCCGTAGAGGGCTACTGGCGCCTGTGCGTCTTGCGGGTGATCGGCGACGATCTTCTGGTACTGGGCAAGCGCCTCCTGGCGGCGATCCGGCAGCTCGAATAGGGAGTCGGCCTGGTCCAGTTTCAGGCTCACCAGGAACTTGCTTTCGCCCGCCTTGGTAAGCGCTTCGGCTGCTAATTGCGCCGCATCGACGGGCTTCTTGTCCGCCAGCAACATTTGGCATAACCAGTGGGCCGCTTCGGGAGCGTCGGCCCCGCCCGAGTCGTACACGCGGCGGTACCAGGTGGCGGCTTCGGGCCGCTTGTCGGCGCGGTAAAAGGCGCTTGCGGCCGCCAGCGCGGCGCCGGATGCGTAGCTCGACTGAGGAAACTCGGTCGCCAGACGCGCGTAAATCGCGGCCGCATCGGCAGGGCGATCCTGCTTGAGCACGGCGACTGCCTGCCGCAACAGAACGTGGTCGACCGAGGCGAACGCCTCGACCGCCGCCACTTCGGCAAAAGACTTCTCCGCTTGCGCGAAAAGCGCCTGCGCCTGCGCGGCATTGCCCGACGTCTCGGCCGCCATACCGGCCTGCAGCACCGTCTCGGCCTTGCGCATGCGCACTTCGGTGACTAGCGGGCTCTCGTCGAACTCCTTCAGGAACAATTCGTAGACAGGCGCGGCGGCCTCGTAGTTACCGAGCTCTTCGTAGGTGACGCCCAGCACGTACATCGCATCGCCCCGCAGCGGCGATTCGGCGTGCTGCTTGACGACGGCGTCATACGCGGCCACCGCCTCCGGCTTCTTTCCCTGCGCGTAGAGCGCCTCGCCCAGAAAGAACCACGCCTGATCGGTGCGCTTCCCCTTCTCCTTGGGGAACTGCTTGAGCATCGCGTTAAAGGTCTCGACCGCCTTGGCGTACTGCTCACTTTTGCCCTGCTGCGCGAGCGTGTACTGACACCAGCCGAGGTTGAGATACGCTTCTTCGGCGTGCTCGAAACCGGCGCTCTTTTGCAGCACTTCGGCGAAGTCGGCTACTGCGGGGTCATAGTCCTTAAGCTGCATCCGGCACACGCCGCGATAGTACCGGGATTTGGCCGCCAGCGGGTCGTCGGGGAACTTTTTGAGGAAGTTGGTCCATTCGTCGATCGCCAGCTCGTAGGCACCGTTGTTTTGGAAGCTGGCCGCATCGGCGTACACGGTTAGCGCCTCGGGCGGCGACTTCTTTTCGCCCTGGTTATCGTCTTGGGCGGCCAACGGAGCGACCGTCACCAGCACGTCCAACCAGCACAGAAGGAGAATGCAAAGTGCTTTCCTCATCGTTCGCAAAGTCTCCATGCGATTAAGACGCCCCCGGGCGGCGACCGGACAATACGCGGTATGGGTGGATTTCACTTCGGCGGGAACGAACGGACAGCACGATCGGCGAGACGCACCTCGCGCTTCGCCCGCGTCGCGCGCTGCCCGCCCACAATCGGTCGTTACCAATCAAATTCAAGGTAACCTATCCAGGCCGGCAAGGCAAAATCCCCCCCGACGGCGCCAAAGCCCGCATTGCGTGAAAATCGTGCAACTTTTGGGGGGCTGGAAGCCGCCATTGCCTCCGCCGCCGCGCCCGTTTACCCCAAGCCGTTGCCTGTTTTGCCCCTTCGTGTCATTGTGGATGTATCGCGCGCGGGCGCGGCTAGCCCCGCTACCGCACCAGCCGGCTTTTCCTCATCCGCTTTCCGCTCTCCGCTTTCCGCTTTCTCATGTTTGCCACGAATCGGATTCGGCACCACTACTTTTGGCACCGACTTCAGCCCCACACGGAGCAAGCGTGAAACGTTCACTGGTCACCGGGGGAGCGGGGTTCATCGGCTCGCACCTGACTGAGGCGCTGTTGGCGCGGGGCGACGCCGTGACGGTCGTCGACGACGTTTCCACGGGATCGCTCGACAACCTCGCCGGCGTTCGCGGTCACGAGCGTTTCACGCTCATTCGCGGAAGCGTGGGCGACCCCGACCTCGTGCGCCGAGCCGTGGCCGAGGCCAATGAGGTGTATCACCTGGCCGCCGCCGTGGGCGTCACCTTGATTGCCCGCGAGCCCATTCAGACCATCGAGCGGAACATCGCCCCCACGCAGCTTCTGTTGGCCGAGTTGTGCAAACGCGTGCGGTCGCGCGACGGCGACGATGTCGATGCTCATCCAAAGTTCTTTCTGGCCAGCACGAGCGAGGTTTACGGCAAAAACCCTAAGCCGCAGTGGCGCGAGGAAGACGACCTGGTGCTGGGGGCCACGACGCGGGCACGCTGGTCGTACGGGGCATCCAAGGCCATCGACGAGTTCCTGGCGTTGGCCTACTGGCGTCAGTACCGCTTGCCGGTCGTGATCGGCCGCTTCTTCAATGTCGTCGGGCCGCGACAATCGGGCGCGTACGGCATGGTGCTGCCGCGATTCGTGCAGGCGGCCGTGTCGGGTGGTCCGCTGGTCGTACACGACGATGGCCGGCAGGTTCGCTGCTTCGCCCATGTGAGCGACGTGGTATCCGGCGTGCTGGCCCTGATGCAGGAGCCCCGGGCCATTGGCGGCGTGTTCAACATCGGCAGCGACGAACCGGTTTCGATTTTGCAGCTTGCGGAGCGCGTGGTCGCCGCCGCCGCCACCGGCGCCGAGATCCAGTTCCAGAGCTATTCGGAAGCCTACGACGATGACTTTGAGGACGTCCGCCGCCGCGTGCCCGACCTGACCCGGGTGCGTGAAACGATCGGATACCGGCCCGCCTACACTCTCGACGCCATCATTGCGGAGCTGGTCGATCGGTCCCGAGCGGCTGGCCCTGCTCCTTAGCCTCGCCGAAAGCGAAAAGGTGACAGCCACCAAATTTGACGAGAGTAGGCAGATTGGGTGAAAACTATGCATGCCTCGACCAGCGAGATATGCACCCGGCGGCATGGTGTTTCATGTGATCAACCGCGCAGTGGGCCGGCGGAACCTGTTCGACAAAGATGGAGACTTTCTGGCATTCGAGTTGGTGTTGCAGGAGACATTGCGCATTCGACCCATGCGAGTCTGTGCCTGGTGCCTTATGCCCAATCACTGGCACTTCGTACTATGGCCTCAGCGCGATGGGGACCTGCCTGCGTTCATGCAGCAACTCACCAATACGCACGTCAAGCGGTGGAAGGAGCACCGCCATGAGACCGGCTTCGGGCATCTTTACCAAGGCCGCTACAAGTCGTTCCCGGTTCAGACGGACGAGTATTTTTATCGAGTCGTTCGTTACGTCGAGCGTAATGCTCTCCGCGCGAACTTAGTAGCAAGTGCCGACCTGTGGCCGTGGTCAAGTGTGGGCTGCGGCAGCCGAAAGGACTCGTTGCGAGGAATCCTCTCCGATTGGCCTTTGCCGCGTCCGACCCATTGGACCGAATTGGTGAACGAGCCGCTGACGGAATCCGAACTGCGGGCGATTCGTCACTCCGCCAATCGCGGCACGCCCTATGGCGATGAGCATTGGACGTCAGCAACATCGAAGCTACTTGGACTCGAATCGACCCGACGGCCACGTGGGCGACCAAAGCGTGTACGCAACGAATAGCGAACTCCCACTTGACGCAGATTACCCAAATTTGGTGGCTGTCACCTTTTCGGCAGCCGGTCCTCCGGCGTGAACCGAAACGGCTCCTGCACCGGCTCCTTGCTCCCGGGGCGAGTCAGCGAGAGGTCGTCGGGAGTCATTAGCCGCACCAGCACGAGGTAGTCGATTTCTTCGGTCAAGAACTCCGATCGCCCGTCGCAGTACATCACGTTCACGCCACCGGGATGGTTCGACGACGGCCGCGCGAAGTCGATCGAGCCGTCGCCCGACCCGCGCTCCTCGTTGATTCGATGCAGCAACCCGTCGGGGTCGGGCTCGCCGTCGACAAGGTTTTCGACCCACACGAATCCCACTCGCGCCTCGTCGGTGTCGGTCCACCGGTTCGCGTCGAGATTCTCCGAAAGCATCAGCGTTTGGCCAGCCCCATCGTGGGCATCGAGCCACGCCACGGAAACGTCGCCGGCGGGCGGAACCGCGAAATGGTCGAGAAACGGCCCGTTCGCGGGCCAGTCGGGCGGGAATTCTCCGCGGGGAGCGTCCGGCATGCCGGCGTTGGCCACGAAGCTCAACCACGCACCGGGCGGCTTGCCCTTGTGGGGCGCGTCGGCCGGGCAGACCAGCGCCGGCACGTACACCTCGGGTGGCAAACCGCGAGTTTCGTCGCCCCCGCGCGGGCCATACTGAAGATCGACGTAGGCGAAGGGGCGTTCCCCGCGCGAATCGCCCGCGTACTCCAGATAGGGGAGCACGGCGAACACCCAACTCGCCGGACGCCGCCTACCTTCGGCATCGATCGCCTGAAGGTCGCGATAGCCGGGCAATCGCTGCTGGGCAGCTTCGAACCGCTGCACCGCCTCGGCCAGCTCGATTTGCCGCTTCTCGCACAATACCCGTCTGCTCGAAATGCGCACGCGGTACAGAGCCGGCACGGTGACCACCACGACTATCGCCACGATCACCACGATTACCAGCACGTCGCGGCGGGTCACGCCGCGGCGTACCGCTCTCCCGCGTGTGCGGCTCTGGCGTTCGGCGCGGCTTCGGCCTGGGGCGCAACGCCGCAACGTGCGGCACCCCTGCCAAACAAGCGTCGATAACCGAAACTTACAATTCCTCATTCGCAGCCCCAAACGAGCAAAAGGTCGCAAACCGATGCTCCCCCACGACCTATTGTGGCCCTGGGGCGCGACACCGGAAACCCACCCCACCCAGCGATGATTCTTGACATCCGGCCCGCCGGGGAGTCGAATGGAAGTAGCCACGTCCGGAACATTTGCGAAGGGGAAAAGACGATGACTCTACGCGCTCCCCGTCCGCCCTACGCCCCGACCGAATTGGGCCGGCATTTTGCCGACCGGCCCAAGCGGCGTCCTTCGCGTCGTCGGTGCGTCGGCCGCGCTCGAACGCCGGGCAACGGTTTCACCCTCGTCGAGCTGCTGGTGGCGATGACGATCACCATTATCGTCGTCACGGCCATCGCCCTGGTCTTCAATCGCGCCGGCCAAACCATCTCCCAAGGTCGGGCGGCACTCGAAATATCGGGAGAATTGCGGGCCGCACAACACCGACTGAGAGAAGACCTGCTGGGTCATACCGCGCCGGTTCGCCCAATGGGAGCCTCGGACGCGCCTCTGGGCTACGTCGAAATCGTCGAAGGGCCGCGAAAGGACTGGGACGCCGACGCCAACACGGTCGCCGACGTCGGCCAAGTCGGCGCCGAAACCACCAGGGGAGACGTCGACGACGCCCTGTTTTTCACCGCTCGCTCGGAGGGCGAGCCCTTCACCGGGCGATTCGCGGGCGCGCCGATTGAATCGGAACTGGCGGAGATCGCATGGTGGACCGTCACGACACCCAATCCCAGCGGCCAGGACGAGACCGTTCTCTACCGCCGCGCGCTGTTGATCCGACCCGATCTGAACAATCCTGCGACCGGCAGCCTGCCGGGAGTCGCGGCGAACAATCTCGCCGACCTGGCGCTGTACTACCAGACCAACGACGTTTCCGTCCGCCTCGACGGCGCCGGCGGCGTGATCGCCAATTCGCTGGCCGACTTGACGCAGCGCGAGAACCGCTTCGGACACAACCCGGGCGTCTTCCCGTTTCCCATCGATCCGGCGTTTTTCGGAGCGGTCGTGCAAACCGGTACCGAGCAGGGACAGGACGTCATCCTGAGCCACCTGCTCGCCTTCGACGTGCGAGTGTTCGACCCCTTCGCTCCCGTGACGGCTAATGCGCCGATTTCGGCCACTTCGCGGGCTCTCGTTCCGGGCGACCCCGGCTATCCCGGCGATACGAACATCGGCGCCGGCGCGTTCATCGACCTGGCCCACTTCCGGCCGAATAACAGCCGGTTTGCCGGCCCGCCCGACGCGCGATCGCAAATGCCCGCGTTCCTACCGGTGGCCACCTACTGCACGTGGTCGTATCAGTACGAGCGCGACGGCATCGACCAGAACGGCAACAGCATCGTCGACGAGGGGACCAACGGGATCGACGACGACGGTTTCAACGGTGTCGACGACCCGGCGGAAAGCGAGACCTCGGCTCCCTACCCGGTTCCGCTGCGGGGCATCTCGGTAACGCTTCGAATCGAAGAGCACGACAGACACGTGGTGCGACAATCGACCATGCGGGTGAACTTCATGCCGGAGTGAGTCCGCGGTCCGTTGTCAGTTGTCCGTAGTCCGTTGGTGGTCAATTGCTGTCAGCGTCGTCCTGCCCTGTAACTGACAACGGACCACGGACAACTGACGGCGTCCGACTGAAAACTGAAAACCGAACACTGAAAACTCTTGCGGCGCCTGCCCGCCATGCACGTGATTCGTCTGCGCGGCCCCTGGCAATACCGCCCGCTCGCACGTACTGTCCTGCTAGCGGACGGCACGACGCACGAGGAACCGGGCCCGCTGCCCCGCGCCGGGCGGATTCACATGCCCTGCGACTGGGGCAACACGCTGGGGCACGACTTCCGCGGCCGAGTGATCTACACGCGCCGATTCCATCGACCGACGGGGCTGGAACGCGGCGATTCGGTGATGCTCGTGTTCGACCAGATCGACGCGCTTGGCCGGGCATCGCTCAACGGTCGCCCACTCGGCGAGTTTCGCTGGCCCGAGATGCCGGCGCGGTTTGACGTGACTCGGCTGTTGGAGGAGTCGAACGAGCTGACGGTCGAAGTCGAGTTACCGCGCGCGCCCGAGGGCGTTACACCGATTCCGCGACCGGGCACCGGGGACCAAGCGGGCGGCCTGACCGGCGAAGTGCGGCTGGAAATCCATACCGGCGGGCAATCCCGATAAACCGCCCTGCTTCGCATCGTCTATGATGGGGCGGCCGAAGCCGTCCTTCCCCCATACTCTTGGAAGCATCCCATGCGCCAATCGTCGCCGCAGGCGGTCCAACTGCCCATCACGTCCATGCGATCCGTCCGTTTTCTTTTTGCCAACGTTCTCGCCGCGTTGCTTTTTGCAGGTTGCGGCGCGAACGGCGCTGACACGAAGCCAGGTGGCAATACCCGCATTCCGAACACACAGCCCGTTGGCGCCAATGCCGACGAGAGTGCCGCCGCGAAGGCGTCGGCCGCCGACAAGCCCAAACTGCTCGGCGATGAGGAACTGGCCGATGGCTGGATTTCACTCTTCGACGGCGAGACCCTCTTCGGTTGGGTGGCGCACTCCCAAGCCAACTGGCAGGTGGCGGACGGCGCCGTCGTCGTTAGCGAGGGGGAGAAGGGGCTTTTGTGCACCACTTTCGAGCTGGCTGACTACGTGCTGCGGCTCGATTTCCGCAGTGCCCCCGGAACCAACAGCGGAATTTTTCTCCGCACTCCCGGCGTGCCGACCGACCCGA
>Ga0315553_10002102_pt1 | contig 16159 bp, 16 predicted proteins | sample SalMarSW160140MG_FD_203099 | JGI IMG/M metagenome (GOLD analysis project Ga0315553, IMG submission 203099) | Salt marsh sediment microbial communities from the Plum Island Ecosystem LTER, Massachusetts, United States - Salt Marsh Sediment SW1601-40 ... | reverse complement strand
GTAATACACACCCCGTAGGATACCGGGAGCTCGTTGAATGTGTTGATGAATCGGGACATGTCCGGCTCGGTATGGTGCTTGAAACATCACGGGATGCGGTTGTCGCTCAGATATTCGAGAGTACGTCGGGTCTTACCATTCCATATACGAGGGTTCGATTCAGGGGGGAACCGTTGAAGATCGGCGTTTCGCGTGATATGCTCGGCCGGGTATTCAACGGGCTCGGTCAGCCCATAGACGGCGGTCCGCCAGAGAAAGGGGAGGCTGAGTTCGATGTAAACGGAACGGCTATCAATCCGACCGCGAGGGAGTATCCGAAAGACTTTATCCAGACAGGGGTATCCATCATCGACGGTATGAACACCCTGATACGGGGGCAGAAGCTGCCGATTTTTTCGGGAAACGGCCTTCCGCATAATGAGCTCGCCTCACAAATCGCAAGACAGGCGAAGATAAAAGGGGGAACTTCGGAGTTCGCGGTTGTCTTTGCCGCAATGGGAGTAAAACACGACGTGGCACAGTACTTCATTCGCTCCTTCGAGGAAAGCGGTGTGCTGGAGAACGTCGCGCTTTTTCTATCGCTTGCGGATGATCCCTCAATCGAGCGTCTCGTGACGCCTCGTTCAGCCCTGACCCTGGCGGAGTATTTAGCGTTCCATGAGGATATGCATGTTCTCGTTATCCTCACCGATATGACCAATTACTGTGAATCGCTGAGAGAAATCTCCACGATACGTGGAGAAATCCCCTCTCGTAAGGGGTATCCCGGCTATCTCTATTCGGACCTGGCAGAGGTGTACGAACGCTCCGGGATGATAAAGGGGTGCAAGGGATCGATCACCTCCCTGCCGATACTTACAATGCCGAATGACGACATATCACATCCAATTCCGGATCTAACCGGCTATATTACGGAAGGGCAGATCGTGTTCGAGCGGGAGATGTACGCACGCGGCATCTACCCTCCTATTGCGGGTCTGCCTTCACTGTCACGGCTGATGAAGGACGGAATAGGTGAGGGAATGACGAGGGAAGATCACGCACACCTTGCGAGCCAGGCTTTTGCCGCATACAGCTATGTAAAGGATGTGCGTAATCTCGCTTCGGTTATTGGAGAGGAGGAGCTTACTCCTCTCGATCATACCTACCTGGAATTCGGCACTGCATTCGAGAAGAGATTTGTAACCCAGGACCAAACCGAGGACAGGAGCATCGAACAGACCCTTGATCTCGGGTGGGATGTGTTGAAGATTCTACCGGCGGATGAACTGCACCGTATTACCGAAGAAGAGATCGAGAAGTATTATAATAAATAGGCAAGTTAACTTTCAAACGTAAAATATTAATCCGCCACTTGCCTAATGGTTTTTACCTATTGAATGTAATCGAAGGTAATTGTAACATATGAGTCAGTCGAGAAAAAAAATTGTGGTTTAAAAAGCCATAATTTTATATAGACAAAACCATGATACAGGATGAGCTATGCCGCAGTTCGGAATTGCACCGACAAAGACCAATTTACTAAAAATGAAAAACGAGCTCAAATTTGCGCAGCTCGGGTATGATCTGCTGGATCAGAAGAGAAATATTCTAATCGTGGAGCTCTTGAATCTTGTGGACCAGACCGTGGATCATCAAACCCGCATTGAGGATGCGCTTAAAGACGCTTTTATACAGCTTGAGGAGGCGGTTCTGAAGATGGGAAAGCTCAGGGTTCTGAGGCTTGCCGGTGCGGTCAACATCGAGGCGCGGATAGACATACGCACCAGGCGGGTAATGGGTGTGGTCCTGCCGATCGTAAATACAGATTTCAAAGAGCATGCTCCGTACTTCAGCCCGCTGGACACCAGCTTCTGGATAGACAGCTCACTGAAGGCCTTCAAGGATGCGCTCCAGCTCATGGGCAAGCTTGCTGAGCTGAAGATATCCGTGCTCAGGCTGGCTGATGAAGTGAAAAAGACCATCAGGAAGGTGAATGCGCTTGAGAAGATAGCGATACCCGATTTATTAGAGACGGTAACATTTATAGAGAGCAGGCTGGAGGAAAACGAACGGGAGATGTTCGTGCTTATGAAGATGGTCAAACAGAGACTTGAAAAGAAGATCGAGCAAGACTGAATTCCTGCAGAAACTGCGGGATAGTAAATGAGCCGGTATCCGGACGTTCTGCATCCGGTTGCAAGGCTGTTCTGTAATGAATCGCCATGTCATGAACGTCAATGTCATGAACGCCGTGGAGAAAAAAAGTGAAAAACCCGATTAAAAAGATTATGGTATATATAGACGGGACTGAACAATCGATCACAGCCGCCCAGTATGCCGTGTGTCTTGCAAGGTACCTTGATGCCGGGCTCTCTGCGCTGTATGTGGTGAACACAAAGGCTCTTGAGGATCTTGTGAGGGCACGTATCTTTTTACGTGAGGAAGAAGAAGAATACGAAAAGGATTTGAAAGAAGACGCCAGGCGGTACCTGAATCACGTAAAGGAACTCGGTCAAAAAAAAGGTCTTACAGTCGAAGTGAAGAGCTCGATGGGAAACGTTCGTCAGGAGATCGTAAAGATCATTAAAGAGGATGAAATCGATCTGCTCGTTGTCGGTGAGATTTCAAAAATACGAAGCAGGCGTGACGAGTTTTACGATGAAACGGATCGGGCAATGCGGTCTTCGCCGTGTTCGGTTCTAATTGTAAAAGATGAAGACAGGGTGTGGGAACTGTATGAGTCGCTCGAGTAGCGACGGAGGTGTACGATTTGCTGTATGCCGGTAATTTCTATTCAGCGTAAGTGAGGTGGAGTATGGCATTAGTTGATCTGATATCCGAAGAGGTGGTAAAGGTTCCGCTTTCATCGACCGATAAACCGGGAGTTTTACGGGAGCTTCTCCAGATACTGAAAGATGCAGGTATGGTCGATGATTACGACAGGGTGCTGGAGGCGATATACAAGAGGGAAGAATTAGGGAGCACTGGACTGGAAGAGGGTATTGCCGTTCCTCATGCAAAAACAGATGCGGTGAAATCGCTTACCATTGCAATCGGGATATCCCCTCAGGGAATAGATTTTCATTCACTCGACGGAAAACCGTCGCAGCTCTTCTTTTTGATGCTCGCTCTCCCCAACCAGTCCGGTCCGCATATTGAAGCGCTTGCTGAAATAGCAAAGCTGTCAAAATCGAGGGCGTTCTGCAACGCGCTGATAAATGCGAAGTCGGCAAAGGAAGTCGTTGCGCTGTTCAGGGAGGATTAGAGCGGGATTCGGTAGACCGGCAATTAGCGGCATTGTATCGTTAACACCAAAACGTTCTCATTTATCATCCGTTCGGCCGAATCACCACCTTCATCGCTTCACGACTGTTGATAAGATCGATACCTTTGAAAAAATCATCGATGGCGAGTACATGGGTGATTAATTTATCTGTACTGATCCCGCCTTTTGCGAGGAGATGCATGGCCTCATAGTGGTTTTCAGCCGTTGAGTCAGAAGCGCCGAAAACAGAGATCTGCCCGTAATGGATGTGGTTTGCATCAATCTCGACCAGAGGATTGTCCTTTGGAACGCTTGCGAAAAGGCTGACCCGTCCCGATTTTGCAACAAGCCGGAATGCAAGCTGCACCGCTTCTCTGGTCGGCGCCGCGTTAATAACGACATCGGCGCCGAATCCGTCTGTCAGGTCCAGAACATATTTCACAGGGTCGGTTCCCTCACTGCAGACAACGTGATCAATATTGAACTCCCTGGCCATTTCGTAGCGTTTTTTCGATCTCTGGATCAAAACGGTTTTCAGAGCGCCCCGTGCCTTTGCCGATTCTGCCTGCAGCAGCCCAAGCGGTCCACCGCCGATTACCACAACAGTATCCGGGAACCCCACACCGGCGATGTTCTGGCTGTTGATGACGCAGCCCAACGGCTCGCTTATCGATCCGGCAATGTCCGAAAGACTGTCAGGGACCTTCATGAGGTTGCCGTGCTCGATCCCCCGTGCAGGCACTTCGAGATACTCGGCAAACGCGCCGTTTATAAAAGTGCCGACAGGTGATTTGTCCATGCACAGGTTCGGCAGGCCCCTTCTGCACATCAGGCAATGACCGCACGGTAGTGTTGTGGCCATGGTGACCCGGTCTTCCGGTGAGAATCCTTTTACCGATCTGCCGACTTCTTCAATGCTCCCGATAAACTCATGCCCGAGAATGACCGGAGGTTTTATGCTTGCAATACCGATGTTGTAGGCCTTCACGTCGGTGCCGCATATTGCGCACGTGTGCACCCGCACAACGATGCTGTCGTTGTGAACTGACGGTGGATCGACCTGTTTGACAGCCAGTTTTTTAACGCCTTCATAGACAACGGCTTTCATGCGAAACTCCTCCATATGATGCCTATTCAATTTGTGGTGCATCCCCGTTTAATGTATACATTCCTACACTCCAATTCAAGGAATGTTGCTTTTTTAGCCGTAGTTCTGCTATACTTAAGACAGTATAAAAAGGTGTGAAGGGATATGGATTTGATTAACAGTATATTTGAGCTCGCTTTAAAGATTCCCATCAGTATACTCGCAGGAGCAGGGGCAATTTTCGTCTGCGCCCTCGCAGGGTTTTTTATCCTTCTTCATCTGAGCAAACGGATGAATCCCTTCAAGAGGGCTCTGCGTTTTTATGAAAGGGGGTATCTCAATAAAGCACTAATGCTTTCGGCACTCGAGCTTGATAAAAATCCTGATAACAGAAAGGCTCTCGAGCTGAAAGCGGATATCGAAGTAAAGCGAAATCTCGATGAGGCGGCCCTGAATGATTACTACCGTCTGGTTGGATTCAAACGGACCGGTGATGGTGTTAATGTCATGGAGATAAAGAAAAAAATGCTTCTCCCGCTGCACAGGAATGAGCACCTTCTTGAGCTTTACACCGTGTGTTCTGAAATACTGAAAAGTGAGAAAAACGATCCGGACGCCCTTTATTACATGGCGGTTTTATATGCAGGACAGATGTACTACAGGGAGGCAGCTCGCCTGCTGGAGAGGCTGCTCGTGCATAGTCCGGGTATGGCGGCCGCGAGATTTCTCTATTCTGCGATTCTCTGTCAGGAAAAAGATTTTTCAAAGGCGCTTTCTGAAATAAAACAGGCACGATCTCTGGATGACAGGGAACTGTACCGTATCATATATGCAGGTGCATTGTATTTTTCTGGAAAGTTTGGAGACGCGGCCTCTGTTTTGCGGTCAGTTTCACACACCACCGGTGCAGTGAACAGTCAAAAAAAGTCTTATTTTATCAGACGGCTTAATGCATTTTGTCTGTATCGTACCGGTGAGTATGAAAAAGCGGCATCGTCGTTCAAATCTCTCTACAATGAGGCCAGGAGATGGAGGGCACAGGCAGGAAGCAGCGGTAAAAAAGAGGCAGCAGGACCTTCCGGTATCTCTGTTTATGATGAAACAGGCAGAGTAAAAATGCGTGAGCAGGCTTTGCCGAGGGAAGCAGGTGCCGCTGAATCAACGGTACTCGGAGATTACTATCGACTGAAAGAAGTAGCGCTGGAGGAACGGAAACTTGGTATGTTGAAAACGCCGCCTTCGTTGAACAGGCTTCTTGATATCGAGGGACTCAGTTATGAAACACAGGCCGCACTCGATTATGGGTTTGCAGTAATGAAATCCGGAAATTTTTCAGAGGCAATCGATTTTTTTAAAAAAATCCGCAGAGGGCATCCTGAGGTAATCGGTCTCAATCGGCTCGTTGCGCTTGTTGAGAAAGAGGGAAGAAAAGTGGGGGTAGCCGGCACCCCTGCAGGAGGGAATATGGAAAATAGTGCCTCTGCAGAGGGTATTGGGCATCAGTTACAAGTGCGTGCATCCAGAAAAAAGACTTCCTTTTCATTACCACAGTATGTAAATGAATGGGAAAAAAATGCGATCAAACCCTACCAGTTGCTAATTATCAGCGATCTCGTATCGCGAAAACAGCTCAGCCCTGTCATGCTCTTCGGCGGTAAAAAAAAGTAAGGAGCGGGGAGCGCTCATGGCTTCCAATCTATCTCCGTAAATGGTACAGTTGTTTAAAGGGTAAAATAACGTTAGGAACGGAGAGCGTTTGTAAAGCGCTCTCATCAGCAGGCGATGATTCTAACCACCCACCAGCCCCTCTTCCTCCCGTGGCCGGGATTTTTCTTCAAGGCCGCGTATGCCGACTGTATGGTTATGCTTGACAATGTACAGTTTCCCCTCGGCAGGGGATGGATGAACCGAAACCGATTGAAGTGCGATAAGGGTGAGCTGTGGCTGACAGTACCGGTGTCCCGGAAGGGAAGGGGCCTTCAGATGATAAGGGAGGTCGAGATTGATTCAGGCGCCCGGTGGCGTGAAAAGCACCTCCGAGCTGTCCGGCAGAACTACGTCAATGCGCCGTTCATGAAGCAGCATTACCCGGTGATTGAGGCCATTTACAGAAAGCAGAGGCATACTCTCGTTTCCCTGAACCTCGATTTGATTCGTTTTTTCATGAATACCCTCTCTTTGAAAGCCGATCTGGTTGTACAATCCGAGCTCGGGGTAACCGGGGCCGGAACGGACTTGATTGTTGATGTCTGTAAAGAATGCCGTGCTTCAAAGTACGTGATATTTACAGCAGCCGAAAGCCACCTCGATATAAAAAAATTTGAACAAGCAGGTATTCAGGTTACTTTTTTACGCTTTGTCCCACCTGTATATCCCCAGCTCTGGGGAAATTTCATATACAACCTCTCGACCCTCGATATGCTTTTAAACTGCGGCCCTGTAAGCGAGTCTTTTATTTTGAATGCCGGCGGGCGGATATCGCGCTGAAGTTTGGCTTGACGATAATTGGAGTATGCCGTATATTTTTTTCCTGATTGGGGGATTGTGTAATGGTAGCACGGCAGATTCTGGATCTGCTTGTGAGGGTTCGAATCCTTCTCCCCCAGAATGGCGCTATCGTCTAGGGGTTAGGACAGGAGATTCTCATTCTTCAAACCGGGGTTCGATTCCCCGTAGCGCTAATGAGGGGGTAATAAACCCGAAAGGTGGTCGAAGCTCAACGGTCACCTTTTTATCTGGTTTGATTACGACCTCCGTTACCAGAGACTGTACGAGGAGCTCTCTTTCCCCAGTATCTGATTCCTCAAAGGATCGAACAAAATCTTTCAGATAATCTCCTACCCCTTCGGCATTAACTGTCTCTTTTTGAATGGCACTGACCTTATCCTCGATCTCCCAGAGCCGCCCCTGAAGTTCCTGTTCTTTCTCGCCATACCCGTCGATCTGGGCATTGATGTAGCTCACCGACTGGGGAGTAAGCTCATTATTCAGCAGCCATCTCGATAATTTTGCTTTCTCCTTCTCAAACAGCTCCATCTCCTTCATGATCCTTTTCTTTTCTTCCCCCAGCTCCGGCAGTTTTGACCTGTTGTGAGCCACGTAATCCCGCATCAGTTCCGTGATCACATCCTGCCTTTCCGATAGTTTTCCGATCTCTTTGATCACACTCTGTTCAAGTATATCTGCTCTGATATAGCCCTGATCGCAGCTTTGAAAGTTATACCGGTTGTTGCACTCGTAGTATTTGAATCTCCTTTTGGACTCCGCTCCAGGATAGTTCACATGCATTGGTGATCCGCACTTCCCGCATCTGACCAAGCCGGTCAAATAGTTCGGGCCCCTGAGCTGCCGGGTCTGATGGTTCCTCTGCTTCAGCGTCTCCTGCGCTATATCAAAAACGTCTTTCTCAATAATCGGCGTATGTGTTCCTTCTGCCATCTCCCCTCCCCATCTTACATATCCGGCATAAATTGGATTGGTGATGATATTGTGTATCGTATTCCCTTTCCACATCTTGCCCTTTCGGGGCTTGATTTCTAATCTATTCAGTTCCCTGCTAATACTGACTACTCCCATGTTCTTTTTGAGGTACAAATCGAAGATCATCCGTACCAGATCCGCTTCTTTCCTGTTTATAACCAATTTGCTTTTAACTATTTTATACCCGTATGGAGCCTGCCCGTTCCACAATCCCTGTTTCAATCTTTTTATCATCCCGAACTTTGTTCTTTGGCTGATCAACTCACGCTCATACTGAGCAAATGAGCCGAATTGATGAAACATTAACCGGCCTTCTGGCCTTGTGGTATCAATGAGCTCTGTACAGGATTTAAATCCGATGTCGTAGCTGTTCAATTCAGCAACGACGTCTATTAGGTCCTTCAGACTTCGTGATAACCTGTCTATCTTATAGACCAGAACAGTATCAAATCTCTTCAAAGAACCGTCAAATAAAAGTCTTTTCAAAGCTGGACGATTTTTACTACCGGCAGAATACCCATCATCAACATAAACTTTATACATAATCCAACCTTGACCTTTCGCATGTGCTCTTAACCTTTCTTCTTGAGCAGGTAGAGAGTATCCTTCTTTTGCCTGCTCCTCCTTTGAAACCCGTGTGTAGATCGCACATCTCACGATTTAGACTACCACCACTTGCATTTTTATTTTAACCCAACTTCGCCAAATTTGGATTAAAAACAGCTGATTTTGTATATTTTTATAGTCTCTGAATTTATAACTCAAGCTATTCTATGAATTAATTTTACTTTCTTTCAAATATTCCATTGTAGTGACACACATACTGTTTTTCTCTTGACATACCACCGACCCTATGGTATATTGAGCACATGTATGTAAAAAAAGTAAGAAAAAGAAACGGCAAAACTCAAAAGGTATACGAGTATATACACCTGGTGGAAAACGTCAGGACCGAGAAAGGGCCCCGGCAACGGCTCATACTCAATCTGGGAAACCTGGATATATATCCTACCCAGTACAAGGCGTTTGCGAAGAGGGTTGAGGATATACTGACGGGTCAGAGGAGTTTTCTTGATTTAGATGTGAATCTTGAGAAGCAGGCGAGGTTGGCAGCGGAGAAGATATTCAGGAAACAGGCGAAGGAGATAGGTGAAAGGGAAGAAACGGACTATCAGAGGGTAGATGTTAATTCTCTTGAGAGCGAGACGCACAGGAGTCTTGGGCCGGAATATGTGTGTCATAGTGTATGGGAAGAGTTAAAGATGGATGATTTTTTAAGTCGGCAGGGGATAAGTAAGAATGTGGCGCCGCTGATGGAGGCGTTAGTGATAGGGAGACTCATAGATCCTGGGAGTGAGTTATATACGAAGGAGTGGGCAGAGGGGCGGTCGGCGTTATATGAACTGGCGGGGAATCCTTTACGGCCATCGTTAAACTCGTACTATCGGGTAGGGGACCGGTTATACAGGATAAAAGAGGGACTTGAGGAGCATTTATCGGGGGTGGAGAGGGATCTTTTTTCACTATCGGAGAAGATATTTTTCTTTGATTTAACGAATACGTACTTTGAGGGGCAGGGTGCAAAGAATGAGAAGGCGCACTATGGGCGATCGAAGGAGAAGAGGGATGACTGCAAGCTGGTGACATTAGGGTTAATTGTTGACGAGTGTGGTTTTTCGAAGTACAGTCAGCTATTTGCGGGGAACCAGTTTGAGGGGGAGACATTGGAGGGGATGATTAAAGGTCTTGAGAGACATGTACCTGATAGAACAAAGGATAAGACGATAGTAGTGGATGCAGGGATAGCGACGAAAGAGAATATAGGGTGGCTGAAGGAGAAGGGGTATCATTATGTGGTGGTGAACAGGGGCAAGGTACCGTTTGAAGAGGAGTACGGTGGGATGGAGGTGATCAGGGAGGATGCGGGGAGAGGGATAAAAGTGGAAGTGAAGAGGTATGAGCATGAGGGTGAGGCCTATATATTGTGCAGGAGTGAGAGTAAAGCGGCGAAAGAGACGGGCATGCGCACGAGGGTAGAGGAGCTATTTTTAGGGCGATTGGAATATTACAAAAGAGGGCTCAACCTAGCGAATCGTACGAAGAAGTATCGGAAGGTGTTGGAGCTTATAGGGAAGCTTAAAGAGAAGTATCCGAAGGCATCGAAGTTATACGAAGTGGATGTTAGGCCTGAAAGTGGGAAGGACGCGAGTGACCCGAGTATTCGAGCTATAGAGATTGTATGGGATAAGAAGGCTGGATTGTATGAAGAAGAGACTGGTCGGGAAGGGAGCTATGTACTCAGGACAGACCGATTAGATCTGAGTGATAAAGAGATATGGGAAACGTATATAATGCTTGAGCAGATAGAGTATGCATTCAAGAGTATGAAATCATCACTTGGATTGAGGCCGAACTTTCATCAGATTGAAGAGAGAGTTGACGCGCATATGTTTATATCGGTTTTGGCCTATCATCTGCTACACATTATTGAATACCGTCTTCGTCAAAAGGGTGATCATCGAAGCTGGGGCACGATACGGAATGTATTAAAAACCCATGAGAGGTTAACCATAGGTTACAAAGTAAAAGATGATGATGGGGCTGTGAAGCAGCAGTATATACGGATAAACTCGAAGGCAGAACCTGAGCATATTGAGATTTATAGGAAGCTTGGATTATCAGGGAGACCGCTATCGAGGAAGAAATTAGTGAAGAATCAGTAGTGACGAAATATTTATTCAATTTAATGATTGGTATACATTTAAGCTTAAAAATGGCGAAGTTGGGTTAAAATATTTTTTGATAATGTGATATAATAGTGTAATGAAACTGAATATGAGTTTTAAACGATATACTAATACAAAAATGGTGTAATTAACTGTACTTAAGGATTTTTCCTGACACTTTCTTCACACCACTTTCATAAAAGTACTACTTACAGGAGGAGGTATGAGGATATGAACAATAAAAGTAGGGTGTTAATGATGGCAGTAGTAGTGGGATTGATCGTGGTAATTGCATCGCTGTTTATTATTACTGGTTGTACCAACGGCGGTGGAAGTGGTGGAGGGGAAGGAAACCCTACCTACACGGTTACCTATGACGGCAATGGTAATACTGGAGGAAGTGTGCCTGTAGACAGCAATAGTTTCCAAGAAGGCCAGACTGTTACGGTACTCGGCAATACCGGAAACCTAACTAAGACAAGTTACACATTTGGGGGCTGGAACACGGCCGCGGACGGTTCTGGTACAGATTATGCTGGTGGTACAACTTTTAGTATGGGTGCTGCGGATATAACGCTGTATGCTAAGTGGGGCGGCCCTGGTTACAAGGAAACCTATACCGCTGATGGAGTATCGTTTAAGATGAGTTTTGTCCCCGGGGGCTACACCTTTCCCACAGGTACCGATGATTCAGGGTCAGCGACAGTAACCGATGCCTACTGGATTGGAGAAACCGAGGTGACCTACGAACTGTGGTATCAGGTATACACCTGGGCGACGAGTAATGGTTACAATTTCGCTAATACAGGCATACCTGGGAATGATGGGACAGCTGGTAATGAGACGGCCAGTCAGGAGCCGGTAACCACTATCAACTGGCGGGATGCCATGGTTTTTTGCAATGCATTAACTGAATATTATAATGCCCAAAACGGAACAACCATGGAATGTGTCTATTATAGTGATGACACATATACTACTCCTATAAGAACGGTTGATGATAACGCATCAGTAGACACCACCCCCGGCCACGAAGATAATCCCTATGTAAAACCTGATGCAGATGGCTTTAGGTTTCTTACAAGTGATGAATGGGAGCTTGCAGCGCGGTGGAGGGACGACAGTACTAATACGGTAAGCGGGTATACCGATCCGTACTTTACAAAGGGAAACTCGGCCAGTGGAGCGACAACATCTTACAATGATACAGCAGATACGAATCCAGATAATGGCGTTGTGGATGGTAAAGATGCCAATGATCTGGTAGCTGTTTACGGTTCTTACTGGGATGGATCAGGCTGGGTTGCAACCGGGGTGAGCAGTACCGCTATAGTAAAAAGCAAAGCAGCCGACACTCTTGGCTTGTACGACATGAGTGGCAATGTATACGAGTGGTGCTTTGTTGAACTGAGCGGATCCTACCGTGCGGTACGTGGCGGGGCCTGGACCCTCAACGGCGGCCTGCAAGTCGGCTACGTGCGCAGCTTCTACCTGTGGGACGAGATCAACTACGTCGGCCTCCGCTTTGCGAGGACCCCGTAAATTTTTGGGTTTTTACATTTTAACCTTTTGTATATTGCAATTCCTCCGCCCCCGAAGGGAGGCGGGAGGTATTACTCTAATGTGGGTGTTCAGGGGGCCATAGCCCCCTGAGCAATATTTTTTTACGAGAACACATCGTGTCTTATGAAATCATAACTATTCCGTTTAATTATATTACAAAAAGTTTTCATGCTGATGATTTAAACAGATTCTGTCTCAATAAAAAGATAGTGAATACAAAAGTCAAGTTTTTCAGTGATGAAAAAAAGGCGTATTGGACTGTGTTTATTGAGTATGGAACGATTTTAAAGCAAACCGGCAATGAACCGGCCGGACTTACAGAAGCGGGAAAGCTCTGCTATGAACGATTAAGGGAATGGAGAAGGGGGAAAGCTGAAAAAGAAGGCATTCCTCCCTTTGTTATTGCGAAAAACAGTCATTTAACCGAGATTGTCAAAAAAGAGATCAGAACTCTTGAAGCGTTGAAACAGGTGAACGGTTTCGGAAAAAAGAAAATTGAGAAATACGGCCAGGATATTTTGGGTATAATCAAAAGCTTCTACGATATATCCGATGAAAGATGACTACCCATTGTATGTGAAATGGCGATATATCACAGCATATATGCTGGATAGCTGCAGAAAATACCCTATAAACCTGCGCTTCAACCTTGTGGACAGACTTACGAATATATCTCTTGATGTACTGGAATGTATCATCGAGGCTATATATGCGAAAGTCAAACCATAATAAGCCTAAAACAGAAACACAATTTCAATTAATAAAGTTATTCCACTATTTCTACGACTCCACTCCGTACCAATCAGCTATTTATCATTAATCATACTTTAATAATTAGAATTCCCATCAAAAAGGAGGATTATCGTGTATTACATTGATGATTTCATACGTCATCTCAGAGAAATGCGATATAGCCAATCTACTATTAATAAATACTCGTCTTTTCTTCACCATTTCGAAAAATATTTTCAATCTTTCGGCTTTTTAGATGTAAAGAATGTCTCTGAAAATGAACTACTTTTATACTTGAAAGAAATTAAGAAGAAAAGAATATCACAGGTTGAATATTCATTAAAAGCTTCAAGACTAAAAAAATACTTTTAATACCTGGAGGATAATAAATACATTTTTATTTCTCCTCTTGCCGCTTACAATAACCCAAAATATATAAAGAAAAGCTATCCTGCTCTAAGCCAGGAAGAAATTGAGAATATCCTTCAAGAAATCAGAACTGACCATCCATTATGCGTGAAAGGCAAAGCGATCCTTGAACTTGCGTATTCTTCAGCACTACGGCCCTGCGAGCTCTACAATCTGAAAATTACTGACATTAATTTCAAAAGGGGGCTCATCTTCATTAGACAATCAAAGAATCAGAAGGACAGGATCGTTCCTGTTGGAAAGACAGCGTTGTACTGGGTAGAAAAATATCTCAGAGAAATCAGACCACGATATATAAAGAGTAAAAAACATGGTTATGTGTTCATCAATCATAAAACAGGAGAACAACTTACTCGATATGGAATTCGATATGCAATACGGGAAACCCTGCGTAAAAGTGGATTTCAGCCAATTAAACCTTACAGCCTTCGATCCACAGCAGCGACAGTGCTCCTGTTAAATGGGATGAGCATCGCCTATATCAGTGCACTCCTCGGCCATACTGATATAAAGACTACTCAGACATATCTGCATGTAAAAACAAGAAATTTGCAACATGAACTAGCACATAAGCATCCACGAGTTTTTCTTGAAAAACAATTTCAAAATATGAAGGAGGGAAAGAAAAATGAGATTTGAAAAATATCTCAATGGATTTAAAGAATATCTTGAATCAGGTAATTTCTCCGATCGTACAGTTGAAACCTATGGATGGTGCGTAAAGCAGTTTCTGGCTTTCATCGAAAAGTACTATCCCCGGATCGCATCAATGGAAAAGATTACCAAAGACATTGTACTGGATTATCAGAATTATCTTGCAAATTACCACAATGAGAAAGATGAACCGCTTGAGAACAAAACACAGAGCTTGAAACTGAACGCACTAAAGAAATATTTCGTTTTCCTCATTAAAAAGGACCTGATCCTTAAAGATCCGACAACAGTACTCACATTCCCGAAGGAAGAGCAGAGGCTTCCCAGGAATATCCTCTCTGAAAAGGAGGTGTTCAATCTGCTGTTTCATTCAAAACCACGTGAACCACTGAGTATAAGAAATCGTGCTATCATAGAACTCTTCTATGCCTGCGGGATTCGAACCTCTGAGCTCTGTGATCTGAAGATACACGATGTCGATCTGAAAGAGCAAACCGTAATTGTCGTAAAAGGGAAAGGGAATAAATCAAGGATACTTCCAATCGGACAATATGCCTCCTATTATATAAGCCTCTATTTGGACAAAGCACGAAAGTATATGCTGAAAGGAAAAAGGAATGATCCCGGGTATTTATTCCTCTCACAAAGAGGAAATCCCTTCAACAAATCAACCATCAATAAATGCGTAATGAGAAGCGTTGCTCATAAGGCAGAGCTTGATAAAACAATCTCCTGCTATACGATGCGCCACTCTATCGCTACTCATTTATTGAGAAACAAAGTAGATATCATGTATATTGCAAGCCTCCTTGGTCATTCTTCACTCAAAACAACACAGAAGTATCTCAGAGTTGAGATTGGTGATTTAAAGAAGATGCACAGCCTCTATCACCCAAGAGAAAAAACTGCAGTCTGTCCGGATACAACTGAGTAAATACTCTCCTCATTCATTTATTAACTTCTTCAAATCGGTAGAAAAAAAGAAACAAAAAATAATAAAAAATGTACCTAAATCCCTTGACATTCTGACAAATATTGCGTTTCAGTGCCCAAAATCTTTTATTGGAGGTGCGGTGATGGTAAGGTTTAGTGTTCCTACAAAGGAGCAGGGAGAAGAAGGGAACAATCAGTTTTTTCGTTTCTCTGTTCCTGCATGGTCAGTAGTATTTGCAGGGTCTCGGTATCAAGAGGTTTCTCAAAGAACCTGTACAGAGTTGATCGAGGCGTTTGCCGGTGAGGGGTTTAGCTTTTACATTGGGAGTGCAGATGGAGTTGACCGGTCATTCCGAAGGGCAGTTGCCCGTTCTTCCTTTCAGGACCGTTGTTTTGTTGCCTGTGCGTTTTCGTACCGGCTGAAGTATCCCCACAGTTACGGTCTCTTTGCTTCTGTTGTTGTTCCAAAGAACATTTCCCCGAAAGCTGCATTACACAGAAGAACCATCTGGATGGTGAAACGCTGTTCAATGGTGGTACTGTTTCCAGAAAATCCGAGGGATCACTGCTGGGGAAAAGGTTCAAGTCTTGTATTTCGGGCGTCAATGTACCACTTGAAGCCGGTGTTTGTGGTGTCTTCTACACCGCCGAAAGAGTCAATCCATTACAGGGTATTGCCTTCAAGTTTGTTTGGTGTGGTGGATGGGTACTGGGTTGTCCCTCACCCTGTAAAGGAGGGAGGAACATGCGATGACGAGTAGAGAGAAAAAAGAAAGGGAGAAAAACACGATGAAAACCATGAGGAATATCAAGATCAAGATCACAATCAATCAGGTTGAAAACAGGAGTGGCGAGTATATTGCGTATTACACATCCGAGTTTTTGGGTGCAACATTCTCTGTGTACTTTAAGGATAGCATCATGGAAGCTATTGCCCTTCATGATTTCTCTGAGATGATAAAGGGGAGATATGAGAAGGAGCGGATAGAGTTTGATGTATGTAAGGAGAAGATGCGGTTTAAGAGCAGGGATTTGCTGGAGGCGATGACCGGCAGCGGGCTTCGCAGCGAGCTGCACAGCGAGCCGCAGTGATGAAATTAACATAGTTCAAAGATCAAGGAAGATAACAATCGGCAACCGTTCTCTTCCTTTTTTATTTGTTTTTATTTACCGGTTATGTACGGCATGGTCTTATCACCAAAAAGCCTTTCACAAAAAGGGAGGGGGAAAGGAGGTTTTAAAAAATAGTTATAGAGACACGCCCACTGTCCAGGCGGGCTCGCTGCTTCTTGACAAGGGGGGCAGGAC
>Ga0315553_10002101_pt1 | contig 16167 bp, 8 predicted proteins | sample SalMarSW160140MG_FD_203099 | JGI IMG/M metagenome (GOLD analysis project Ga0315553, IMG submission 203099) | Salt marsh sediment microbial communities from the Plum Island Ecosystem LTER, Massachusetts, United States - Salt Marsh Sediment SW1601-40 ... | reverse complement strand
GTGGGCTGTCGCACGCCCCAGGGAACCGGCTGGCCGTCCAGGTAGGCCTGGAAGTCGACGATCGCGGCGCCGCCGCCATCATCGTTGGTGACTGTCTTGGTCAGCGTAATGGTAGGGGCGATATCGTCGTTCACGATGGAGCAAGTGGCATCCTCCCCCAAGTCGAGACTGATGGTCCCGTTCGGCGCGCAATCGGTGCCCCAGGGTGAGGCTTCATAGCCAACCACAACGCTCTCACTAACTGTGTGGGATCCGGCGATGAAGGGCTGTGGGACGCCCCAGGGCACAGGTTGGCCGTCAATGTAAGCCTGGAAGTCGCCGATCGTGGCGGTGCCGCCGTTGTCGCTGATGAGCGTCTTGGTCAACGTTATGGTGGGTCCAATGTCGTCGTTCAAGATGTAGCAAGCGGCGTCCTCTTCGATGCTCAGCGTGATGGTCCCGTCAGGCGTGCAGTCGCCGCCCCAGGGGGAGGCTTGATAGCCCGCCGGACCTCTCTCGGTGATTGTGTGGGTGCCGGCGATGGTGGGCTGTGGCACGCCCCAGGGCACCGGCTGGCCATCCACATAGGCCTGGAAGTCGCCGATAGTGGCAGCGCCACCGTCGTCCTTGATCACCATCTTCGTCAGGGTCAGGGTGGCGGCTATGTCGTCGTTCGTGATAGAGCAACTGGCTTGCCCGTTGGGGCCCACATTGAGAGTTCCGTCGGGTCCGCAGTCGCCGCCCCAGGGACCGGCGCTGTAGCCCAAGAGTTGGGTCTCGCTGACGACATGCTCGCCAGTGATGGTGGGCTGTGGCACGCCCCAAGGCACCGGCTGGCCATCCACGTACGCCTGAAAGTCGCCGATCGTGGCGGTGCCGCCGTGGTCAGTGACCACCGTCTTGGTCAGCACGATAGTAGGACCTGTGTCGTCATTCAAGATGGAGCAAGTAGCTTCTTCCTCAAGGTCCAGACTGATGGTCCCGTCCGGCGCGCAGTCTGTGCCCCAGGGCGAGGATTGGTAGCCCGCTGGACCGCTCTCGGTGATTGTGTGGGTGCCGGCGATGGCGGGCTGTGGCACGCCCCAGGGCACCGGCTCGCCGTCAATGTAAGCCTGGAAGTCGGCGATCGTGGCGGTGCCGCCATCATCGTTGGTGACTGTCTTGGTCAGCGTAATGGTGGGGGCGATATCGTCGTTTAGGATGGAGCAGGTGGCGTCCTCGTCGATACCCACAGTGATGGTCCCGTTCGGCGCGCAATCGGTGCCCCAGGGTGAGGCTTCGTAGCCTGCCACAGCGCTCTCAGTGATTGTGTGAGTGCCCGCGATGACGGACTGTGGGGTGCCCCAGGGCACCGGTTGGCCGTCAATGTACGCCTGGAAGTCGCCGATCGTGGCGGTGCCGCCGTCGTCGTTCATGACCGTCTTGATGAGAGTGATGGTGGGGGGGATATCGTCGTTCACGACGTAACAGGTGGCGTCCTCGTCAAGGCCCAGCGTGATGATACCATCAGGCGCACAGTCGCCGCCCCAAGGAGAGGGTGCGTAGCCTGCCGGACCGTACTCGCGGACGTAGTAGGTACCGGAGGCGACCGGTTGTGCTACGCCCCAGGACACCAGCGTTATGTCATATGGGTAGTCGTGGCGTAGGTACGCCTGGAAATCGGAGATGACGGAGGTGCCGCCGTGGTCGTTGACCACCATCTTGGTCAGGGTGATGGTGGGGGCGATATCGTCGTTCACAATGGAGCAAGTGGCGCCCTCGTCCATGTCCAGCGTGATGGTGACAGTTCCGTCCGGCGCGCAGTCTCCGACCCAGGGGAAGGGCTCGTAGCCGCCGAGAACGGTCTCGCTTACCGTGTAGGTGCCGGAAATGACGGTCTGCTCGACGCCCCAGGGCACCGCTTCCCCATCGAGGTAGGCCTGGAAGTCGCCGATCGTCGCGGTGCCGCCGTCGTCGTCAACGACCGTCTTGTTGAGCGTCAAGCCAAGCGGCCATTCGTAGGCTCCCATTTCGACGGTGCCTCCCCTGACACGCGGACGCCCGTCTAGGTCGAACGGCACCCGCTCTGTTCTGTTGCGATCAACGTCCAGGTCCAGTGTGTCCTGGGGTACCGCATCGTTGTCACCAGCGTCGATGGCAGGAGACATGCCCTGCAAACGAAGGTCGTCGTCCGCTGTCCCGAAGACATCGTCTGGGCCATCGGCGTCCACGAACTGCGGATCGGCGTCCAGGTTTCCACCCCCATCGGTGCCGAGGCTGGTTTCCCAGGTTCCGCCGCTGCCGCCCGAGTCTTGCACCAGACTGTGGCTGATGGCGGGGGTGCTGTTGTCGTTATGGATCTGGGTTCCCGTGACAGCGGAGTTGCCCCACAGCACGGCGTTGGCCAGCGTGGGGCTGCTTGAGGCGTCGTAGATCCCGCCGCCGTACTCGGCTGAGTTGCCGCTGAGGGTGACGTTGATCAGATCAGGGTTGCTGTCGTTGGTATTGGCGATCCCGCCGCCGGCTCTACCCGATCCACCCACGGCGGAGTTACCGCTGAAGGCCACGTTGACCAGCGCTGGGCTGCTTTCCGAGTTGTACATGCCGCCGCCCAGCGGCTGTGTGACACCGATGGCGGAGTTGCCCCTGAAGGTGACATTGGCCAGACCTGGGGCGCTGTGGTAGTTGCACATGCCGCCGCCGCCAGGCTGGGTTGTGCCCACGGCTGAGTTGCCCTGGAAGACGGCACGGGCCAGGGTCGGGCTGCTATGATCGTTGTACATCCCTCCGCCGTGGTAGGCTGAGTTGCCGCTGAAGGCTATGTTTCTGAGCGTGGGGCTGCTATTGGTGTGGTTGTACATCCCGCCGCCCTGGTCGTGAGGGGAACTGCCGTCAGCGTCGCCCCCGGTGATGAAGAAACCATCCAAGATGGCGGTTTCGGTGACGGCGCTACTCGTCACCACGTGGTAGCTGTTGGTGCCCACGATGTTCGCCGTGGTGGTGATCACTCCGTTGGGGTCGGTGACATCGTTGCGGTCGATATCCCCGCTCAGTACGGTGATGTTGGTCTGCCAATCGCGATCGCCGCAACCACTTCCCGTGCCTGAGAACCCCCCGTAAAGAGCTATCCCGCTTCCGAGCATGAAGGTGGCGGTCCGGTCGGTGATGATTGCTGGCGTGTACACGCCCGTTGCCACCCAGATCTGGTCGCCGTATGTGGCCGCGCTGAGGGCCGTTTGCAGGCTGCACGCGTTGGCCCACGAGCCGGTGCAACTGCCGATCCCATTGGTCTTTGCGTAGAGGATGGCCGCCTCATACGCGCCGATGTCGCAGCGGGCCCCCTGGGGTCGAGACGTGCCGCGCTGGTCGGTGAAGGCACAGGTGCTGCCGCCGCTGCCCGGCGTCCCAGGATTGCCAGCGTCAAGTGCCGGACTGCACGGCACCAGGGCATGGGTGACTGTTGCTCCCCCGTTGTCTTGAAGCGGGCCCAGGTTGGGGTCTACTCCCGTGATGTTGCTGGTGGTATCACCGCTGATACCACAACCGCTAGGGTCTTGGATGAGGTTGTAGCCCTCTGAGACGATGCTGCCGAAGCAGTCGATATCGTGACCGGAGGTGGAGTTGGCGGCGATGATGGTGTTCTTCAAGCTGAAAGTGCCGCCATTTCGGTAGATGCCGCCGCCGCCATATAGAGCGAAGTTGTCCGCAACTGTCACGTTGTTGAGGGTCGTCGTGTTGCCCCAACTATAGATGCCACCACCGAAGTGATCCACGGTGTTACCCGAAACTGTGCTGTTGACGATGCTTACCGTCTCGCTGTGATTGCTGAAGATCCCACCGCCAAAGCCACTGCTATTGCCGAAGACGGCGCTTCGGGCGATGTTCAGAGTTCCAGTGGTGTAGATGCCACCCCCGGCCCCCTCCGTGGCGTTGCCCGAGATAGTGCTCTCGATGATATCGACGGTGTCGCCACTGCTGTGAATGCCTCCGCCGCGAGAGAGTTGCGTCCTGCCGCCATCATTGGCAGAGATCGTGCTGTTGAGAACACTGACCACACCACCCTCACTGTAGATGCCGCCACCGTCGACATTCGCAGTGTTGGAGGTAACCACGCAGTTTGTGAGCGTCAATGTGCCGTCGTGGTTGTAGATGCCTCCGCCGCTGAACGGGCCAGGGTTGCCCCCTTGGATGGTGATATTGGCCATGTTCACGGTGTACGAGCCGTGGATGTGAAAGACTCGATCTGTTTGATTCGCGTCGATGACCGTGGTGGAAGGGTCTGCGCCACTGAGCGTCAGGCTGGTGCGGATATCCAGGTCGCCCGTCACGGCCTGACTCTCGGAGGCCCCCGGTATCGTCAGAGTATACGTTCCGGCGGGCAAGATCACAGTGTCGGCGCCGCTCCCGGCAGGGCAGGCGTCGACTGCTGAGTCGAGATTGGCAGCCCGAATGGCCTCGCGCAGGGAGCAGTCGCCGTCGTTGTTGAGTTCGTCCTCGAAGGTGTTGACGTTGATCGTGGTGCTCGCCTGTGTGGATGTTACAGCGCTAGAAAACGCTGCCAGGCAGAGGAACACGGCCGCGAGAAGACCAGCCAACGCGAGCCTCAGTTTCATTTGGCTCCCCCTCCTGTTGGCGCCCCAGCATGGCGCCTACCGCACAATCGAGACGCTGAGTTCCTGGCAGATACTGATCTACGCCTCCTTGCTGATCGAGAAGGGCAAGCGACCGCCGCGTACATAGGGTTTCCTCTTCGGGAGGCCAGCGTGCATTTCTCGCTCTCCGCCCCTCTACAACGTCATGCTGCCCCAGAAGCGCAATCCAGTGCGTTGACTGCGTGCATCGAGGGAACGACGGACTCTATTCTATCACCAATCGGAAATGATGTCAAGTTGGATTGCCATCGTGCTAGCGGCGGTTCGATCTCCGTGGGTTTGGCCAGCAGGAGGGTGCTAGTGCAAATGCAGACGACGGGCTGGAGCGAAGGCCTCTGGACCCCGCGGCCCCTGTGGTGGGCAGGATCGGTCCGACTGGAGAGGTACGGACCCTCCCCTGGACTTCAGACCTTCACGGGCTAGGGAGGGGGGATGTTGACAAGCAGGGCATTGCCTGAAGGCCTCGCCTGGCCTATAATCCGTACACTTTGCACAGTGAGGAGGCAGCAGTCGATGGGAACTCTCGAGAGTCTGGTGGAGGCGGTCACGATCGGCGAAGACGAAGAGGCTGAGGCGCTGGCCCGGCAGGCCATGGCGGAAGGGATGGACCCTCTCGAGGTGGTGGATGGGCTGACTCACGCCATACGGGAGGTGGGCGACAGGTTCGAGCGCATGGAGGTCTTCCTGCCCGAGATGATGCTGGCCGCCAAGGCTATGCAGAGGGCCGTGGAGCCGGTGGCGCCGTATCTGGAGGAGCGCAAGATAGAGAGGGAGCGCAAAGGCACGGTAGTTATCGGCACCGTGGAGGGGGACATCCACGAGATCGGCAAGAGTATCGTAGCCCTGCTCCTGGAGGTGAATGGCTATAAGGTCCACGACCTGGGACCAGATGTCAATGCGCTGGATTTCATCAAGAAGGCGCAAGAGGTGGAAGCCGACGTCATTGGGGCCTCGGCGCTGATGACCACCACCATGCCTGGCCAGCAGGAGATCGTCGAACTACTAGGGGAGATGGGGTTGCGCGAGCAGTTCCACGTCATCGTGGGAGGCACTCCGGTGACGGCAGCCTGGGCGGAGGAGATCGGGGCCGACTCCTGGGCGGAGAATGCGATGCACGCCGTGTCGGTGCTCGACAAGGCGATGGAGGAGAGATAGCCCATGCCAGCGCCACCGTACAAGATGTGGGAGATCCTGGAACGGGCCCGCACGGGACCCTTCTGCGAGGATGAGGCCTTTACTCTGGAGCGCTTCCTGCCCAAGATGCAGGAGGTGATCAGCAAGTACGGCATCAAGTACGATCCTGCCACGCCCATAACCCGTGATGACAACCTGGCCGACGCGCTGTGGCAGGCGGGTGTGGAGTTCTTCCTGGCGGTGGGCGTCCTGAGTGTGGACACCCACCGGATTATGACCTTCGACGAGGCGGAGTTGCGGGAGGCACTGTACCTGATACCAGGAGAGTACCTCGTCGGTTTGGGAAAGGATGCCCGAGTCCTCGAGCATCGCCAGGTGGAAGATGGGAAACCGCCCTTCGTGATCTTCAGCCCGGACATCTCGTGCGATGAGGAGATCTTCCTGCCCATGTGCGTCGCCTATCTGAGAGAGCCGTTGGCCGATGGGTTCTGCGCTCCCATTCTCGAGGAGAGCATGGGACTCAAGATCAAGGCCAAGTCGCCCACAGAGCTGGCGGGCAGCATGGAGCACGCCATGAGCCTGCGTGAGGCGGCCAAACTCGTGGGACGCCCGGGTGTCTTCCTCGTGGCGGCGGGAACGGCGGAGTCGGACGTCGGGCAGATATCGATCAGCAATTCTCAATGGGGTGTGAGGACCTCGGACAGCCGTCTGGTGGGCGGGCTGACAGAGCTGAAGATCGACAACGCTCTTCTGAACAGGGTGGCTCACTATCAGCAGTTCGGCTGTTTCACGGGAAGCCTGACGGGGCCTATCTACGGTGGATACGCGGGTCGTGCGGAAGGGACCGCGGTGCTACAGGTGGCCTATCACCTGATGGGTCTGATGGTGCACCAGGCCCATTACCAGATGAACTTCCCCTTCCACATCCACCATACGTCGGGTACCAGCCGGGAACTGTTGTGGGTGTCGAGTGCCAGCCACCAGGCTGTGGCCAGAAACAGCAAGATCATCTCCGTGTCCAATGGCTTCCTCAACGCGGGGCCAGCGACGGAGATGGTGCTCTATGAAGCGGCGGCTCATGCCCTGGCCAGCACAGTGTCGGGCGCCAATCTATGGGAGGCGGCCCCGGCTCGCAACAAGCACAAGAACAGGGCCACACCCATGGAGGCGCGCATGGCCGCTGAGGTGGGACATGCCTGCTCTTTCATGAACCTGTCTCGCGAGGAGGCGAACGCGCTCTTGCTGAAGATCCTCGCGAGATACGAGGATCGGATCACTGATGCCCCCCTGGGCAGCGAATTCCAGGAATGCTACGACGTCCGTACGTCTCTGCCAAGCCCGCAGTACAGCGATCTCTACATGCGAGTCAAGGAAGAACTGGCCGCTCTGGGCCTTGAGTTCCCCTACTAGCCACGGGGCAGACCTGGCGAGCTACCTGACCTCAGTGGGGCGCTCCCGGGCCGCGGATTTGCCTACAGCGTGACTGCTCTGGTGCGACGCTCTCCTCTCGTGCCTGCAATCCGTCAGCAGGACAGAGCCAGCCAGCGGAGCCTTCTCTCTTGTACCATTGTCACTTCTCTGTGGTATAATACTTCTCCTTGTCACCCCTCCTTGTCCAAGGGTCGCGGGCGAAGGGTACCAGCATGATCACGAGGATCAGAGGCATCATATCGGAATACCCTCTCCAGTTCTGGATCCTGTTCTGCCAGCGTTTCATCGGCTCTGTCGGCGGGAGCCTGGTCTGGCCGTTCTTCACCGTCTACCTCCGACAGCGGCTGGGGATCCCTCTCACTACAGTGGGCTTCCTCTTCGCCATCAGTTCAGTCGTGGGCCTCTTCTCCCAGGCTATCTGGGGACCGGTCGTGGACAGGTATGGCCGCAAGGTTGCCATGGTGGCAGGTCTGACCAATGAGGTCGTGGTGATGATGGGGTTTGCTCTCTTGGGCTCGCTGAACGCCTACGCAGTGCTCATCGCCCTGAGTGGCCTCATCGAACCGGCGTCCCGCATTGGGTCCGACGCCATGATCGCCGACCTCATAGAGAAGGACAAGCGTACAGGAGCCTATGCCCTGCTCAGGATGGTGGGCAACGCAGGTGTGGCCATCGGCCCGGCGGTGGGAGGTTTTCTGGCCGCCACTTCCTACATGCTCACCTTCAGCACTGCGGCGGTAGGCGCTACTGCGGCCTTGCTGTTGGTGGTCTTCCTGGTCAAGGAGACCAAGCCGGAGTTGTGGGACGCGGAGGAGTCTGAGGTGGTGGGAGGCGGTTATGTGCATATCCTCCGTGACTTCCGCTTCATAGGCTTCTGCCTGGCCTCCATCCTGCTGTGGATGGCCTACGAGCCGTTCATGCAACTCCTGCCGGTGTACATGAAAGAGGGGTTCGGCATCCCGGAGAGCGGTTTTGGCCTGATCATGACGGTGAACGCGCTGATGGTGGTTTTCTTCCAGTTCGCGGTGACTCGGGTCACGGAGAAGTACCGTGACGCCTACGTGATGGCCGCCGGTTCCTTCTGGACCGGGCTGGCTGCACTGGGCGCCGCTCTCTCCCACAACGTCTGGCTGTTCCTTGTATCCATGGTCATACTCACCATCGGTGAGTTGATCTGGGCCCCCACCTCCATTTCCTATGTGGCCAGGATCGCCCCCATCGACATGCGAGGCAGGTATATGGGCATCTACGGCATGGTAGGGGGTATCGCCTGGGGGATAGGACCCATCGCCAGTGGACTGGCATACGATAACATCGCCCCGGTCTCGGTGTGGTATCTGACCGTGGGTTTGGCAACCTTGGGCACCGTGGCCTTCGTGGCTCTGGCAAGGTTGGCTTCTTCGCCGGCCAGTGGGGGCTCTGTGTCCAGTAGCGGCGGTGGGAGTGCCGTCTGAGGTGTACTCCCCGGGCAAGGTTCTGCGTTTCTGGTTCTGGGACCCAAGGAAGGCGGGGGCCGGGTGGAGCCAGGGGCATTGTGTTGAAGGGACAGCGGCGACGTCGGTCTCCGCTGAGTGGACAGAGTAGGGAAGGTGGTGGATATGAGCCCCAGGAAGCGGAGTTGGGAGCAGGAGAGCCTTAGTCTCGGAGATGTCCTGAACTTCTCCAGGAGGATGTTGTCCCTGGCCAAGGATGCCCGGGACCTGGGCGAGGCGGCGGGGTTGCCCAGGGGCAGCCTGCGCAATCTGGCTACCCTTCTCCTGGACATAGAGGACGGGGTGAAGGCACAAACGGGCGTGGGCATCACCGACAAGATCCAGGACTATCTGACCACGCTCATCCCTCAGTCCTCGGGGGAGAAGCCCTCGGCGGAGGGGACCTCCTACGTGGATAGGCGCATAGAGGAGGTCAACGCCACCCTGACCCAGTTGTATGGGGCGGGCTGGTTCCGCGATTCAGGCAAGACAGGCGACGTGTTCCGGGTGTGGGAGAAGCTGGTGGCAGCTGGATACAGTCTGCCTCCCGAGCAGTTCGAGCAGGAGTCGGAGTACTCCGACTTGATCGAGGATTTCTACGAGAGGTTGAGACAGCTTCAGCCCTCTGTGGAGAGCGCTGAGTCTCTGGCAGGGATGGTGGAGCCCATGGTGGAGAGGGCCAGAGAGCTCGTGCGGTCCCGTGGCAGTGCCGACTTGCCTGACACCGGGTTTTCTGGGCAGGTGCGGGGCGATCCCAACTACGTGAAGATACTTCTAGAGGCGGTGGCCAATCGTCGTGCGCGCAACTATTGGTGAACACGAGAGTGGTGTGAGGTTTCGGCAGGCTGACTAGGGTGAGACGGGGCATGGGTAGAGTTGTGGGCTTTGCCGCCGTGGTGGCCATTCTGGCGTGCAGCGGCTGTGGGGCGCTTCGTCTATCGGAATCGGAGCCGAGCCTGCAAACGCAGGTCGTGGAGGAGGCTAGCCAACCCAGCGCCACGCCAGTCGCCTCTGCAACTCCCACGGAGGCGGCAGCCCAGGTCAGCGCCACTGGAGTTCCAGGTCCGTCGCCCACAGCGAAACAGCCAGTGCCTGTCGCCACGGAGGTGGGTGGGGGAGAGGTTATCGATTCTGAGCCGTGTGAGTTGGTCGCAACGGGCGAGGTGACGGTGTACGAGAGGGCCCATGCCGCCGCTGCCGTGTTCGGTACCATGGGCCCGGGGTTTCGTGTCCAGCCGGAGGCCAGGACCGCCGATGGCTGGTGGGGCTTCGAGCCGGGCGTCGCTCAGGCAGCCAACGCAGGCGTCTTCAGGATGCGCTGGGTGCAGGAGACCGCTTCGGTTCGGCTGGAGGGCTCCTGCGAAGAAGTGCCGGAGGTGGTAGCACCTCCTCCGGGCGTCTGTTTCACGATGCCTATGGAAGAGGTACTGATTCTGGCCAGCCCCGATCCCTCGGCAGAGGTGGTGGCGACTTTGGGGCTTGGCGATTACGCCGAGGTGCTGGGCACCAGCACGGATGGATGGGCGCAGGTTGACCTGGCCTCTGGCAGCACGGGACTCGCCATCAGGGGGTGGGTGCCGGCTGGCACTCTCAACATGAACGGGCCGTGCGAGAACCTGCCGACACTGAGACCCCAGTGACATCTCAGAAGGTGCTGTCCCACGCCAGCGGTGTGAGAGGGCGGCCCGCCGTGGCTCGGATCTGTTGATGCCAGGGACAGCAGGGAGAGTGTGAGCGGGCTTTGACATCAACAGGCGTGCACAACATCAGAGGCCTGTCCGAGAGCGAGGCGACTGCCAGGCGTCAGAGCGGACAGGCCAATATCGTTCCCCTTCACGTAGGTCGTTCCTACCTCGAGATCGTCCGCAAGAACGCCTTCACCTTCATCAACACGGTCCTCTTCCTGATCGGATTCGTGCTGGTCCTGATGGATCACGTCGGCGACGCGGTGGTTACTGCCGGGCTGGTGCTGCTGAACGTGGCGGTGGGGGTCACACAGGAGATCAGGGCCAAGCGCAAGCTGGATCGTATCGCCTTGCTGACCCGTCCGAAGGCGACCGTCATCCGGGATGGAGAGGAGAGGGAGGTCGACCCCAGCGAGATCGTGTTGGGAGACGTGCTGGTGGCGCGCCCTGGAGATCAATTCGTAGTGGATGGTCGCATCGCAGGAGGGGGCCGGGTTGAGGTGGATGAGTCGCCCCTGACCGGCGAGTCGGAGCGCGTGCGCAAGGCCATCGGTGACCCCGTTTACTCAGGAAGCTTCTGCGTATCGGGAATGGCCATCTACGAGGCGGAGAAGGTGGGGGGCGATTGCCTGGTCAACCAACTCGCGGCGGGCGTCACGGCCTTTCGCCAGATCAGAACTCCTCTTCAGAGGGAGATAGACCTCATCGTCCGCGTCTTGGTCCTGGTGGTGGCCCAACTGGGCATACTGCTTGCTATCTCCCACGCGGCCCGCGGCATCCCGGTGGTGGAGAGCGTGCGGGCAGCCGCGGTTGTCGTGGCCCTGGTGCCACAGGGACTGTTCTTCATGACCACTGTCTCCTATGCCATGGGGATCGTACGTGTGGCGGGCCAGGGAGCCTTGATCCAGGAGACCAACGGAGTGGAATCGATCAGCAATGTGAATCTGCTGTGTATGGACAAGACCGGCACGCTGACCACGAATCGTCTCCAACTCCACGATCTGTTTCCGGTAGCCGGCGAGCGCGGCATCGACGAACCGAGCTTACGAAGGATCCTGGGAGACTTCGGAGCGAGCATCACCAGCCCCAATCGAACAACCTTGGCTATCAGCGAAGCCCTGGAGGGGCGCGGGCGAGAGGTAAGGGAGGAAGTGCCCTTCTCTTCGGAGCGTAAGTGGAGTGCGCTGGCCTTCGGCGATCCCGAGTTGCCAGGGGCGTACGTCATGGGGGCCCCAGAGGTTCTTGGCGAGCATCTGGCCTCGGATGCCGCGGCTGGACCTCTGTTGGAGCGATGGACCCAGGAGGGTCTACGAGTGCTCTTGTTTGCGCACTGGCCAGGCGGTGCACCGCTGCTAGACGCAAGCGGGGATGCTCAACTGCCGTTACCCCTGACACCGCTGGGCCTGGTTTGCCTCAGCGACGAGCTGCGTCCGGAGGCGCGCGAGACCGTCGGCCACTTCGCGGACCTGGGCATCGAGCTGAAGATTCTCTCTGGAGACAGTCCTCAGACTGTGGCGGCGCTGTCCAGACAAGTGGGCGTCGGGCAGAGCGCGAAGGTGGCATCCGGACTGGACCTGGACGACATGGACGATGCGCAGGTGCGGGAACTGGTGGAACAGGCCAGCATCTTCGGTCGTGTGGCCCCCCAGCAGAAGGAGAGGCTGGTTCGCCTCCTGCGGAGGAGCGGTCACTACGTGGCGATGATCGGAGACGGGGTGAATGACGTACTATCGCTCAAACAGGCGCAGGTCGGCGTGGCCATGGAAAGCGGCAGTCAAGCGACTCGCAGTGTGGCAGACATCATCCTGCTCGGTGACTCCTTTCGCGCATTGCCTGTCGCCTTTCGCGAGGGACAACGTATCCTCAGGGGTATGGGCGACGTAGTGCGTTTGCTGCTCACAAGGACGTTCTACGTGCTGTTCCTGGTGGTGGCGACCCAGATCGTCGGCGTGGCCTTCCCTGTGACACCCAAGCACAACTCTCTCATTGCTCTGCTGACGGTGGGGATACCGATCTTCGCCATCGCGGCGTGGGCACGTCCCGGACCCTCGCCACGCAGTATCATACGCTCGGCGATTCGTTTCGTGATGCCGGCGGCTTTCTTTGTATCCGTGCTCACCCTCACCGTGTACCTCTGGTACCTGGCGGCGACCGGAGACGTGGAGCTGGCCCGTTCTGCCTTAACCACGGCCGCGGTGCTGTGTGGGTTGCTGCTGATCCCCTTCGTAGAACCGCCGACCAGGTGGTGGGTGGGCGGAGACGACTTGAGCGGTGACCGGAGGCCGACTGCTCTGGCGGTGGGAATGCTGGCGGTCTACGCCGGGGTTCTGGCCGTTCCTTCGCTGCGGGGCTTCTTCGAGCTGAGGCTGCTGCCCACGCTGGACTACGCTTTCATTGTGCTCGGCGTGCTGGGGTGGGCGTTGGCCCTGCGGGTGATCTGGCGTGGCCGAGTCTTCGAGCGCTTGCTGGAGATGGCCTAGTCCAGGTTTCGATCTCGTCATGGGTCAGGCGGATCGCCACCCCGGCGTGCGTGACCGTGTGCCTTTTCCTGGGAGTGCCCGTCCCGTTGCTCTGACAGACTACGAGCGCCCTGTTCATCGGCCGGCCGCGATCATGTGGCGCACGGCCTCTTTCTCCCCTGCGGCTTGTGGTGCTCACGGGCGCGTGGTAGAATCCACAGCAGGTTGCAGGACGTGGTAGCGGCGTTGCCTCATCTGCAGCGTTGTTCTCGTTTCACCCCGTCACACGACGTGAGCCACCGCCAGGCACAGATCGGCCGCGCACTGATGGCAATTCTGCTTCCACACGTCTTGGAGGTCTGTATGAACAGTAGAGAGAGAGTGCTCCTGGCCTTGGATCACAAGGAGCCTGATCGCGTCCCCATCGACTTCGGCGGGCTGGTCACTTCCATGCACCACGTGGCCTATCGCAGGCTGTTGGAGCACCTGGGGATGCCCAGCGAGCCGGTTCAGATCTTGGACACGTTTCAACAGATCGTGGACCCGGCTTCTGAGATCAAAGAGATGTTCCACGTCGACGTCGTGGGTTTGTTCCCCCATTCCGGCTCGAACTATGAGTTCGAGCTCGACGAGGAGACCGACAGCTTCGTCGATGAGTGGGGCGTCGTCTACCAGAGGCCTCCAGGAGGCTTCTGGTACGACCTGGCGGATGCTCCCCTCAAGGAGGGGACCATCGAGGAGCTGGAGGCTTTCCAGTTCCCCGATCCCCGCGACCCGGCACGGGTAGAGGGCCTGCGCGAGGAAGCCCGAAGACTCCTGGAGGAGACAGACAAGGCGGTGATGATCCATGCCCCTATCGGTGGCGTCTACGAGCAGTCATACTGGGTGCGAGGCCTCGAAAACCTGTACCGCGACATGGCGTGTAACAAGCCGTACGTGGAGGCCCTGGCCGAGCGAATCCTGGAATGGCTGCTGGACTTCTGGGATCTGATACTGGAAGAGGTGGGACCCTACGTCCACATCGTGGAGTTGAGCGATGATCTGGGCAGCCAGTACGGTCCTTTGTTCTCCCCGGACTTGTACAGAGAGATCTACAAACCGCGGCATCGTCGCCTGACGGAGCTCATCCACTCCAAGACCGAGGCCAAGGTCTTCCTCCATTGTTGTGGCTCCATATACTGGGCTCTCCCCGACATCATCGAGAGCGGGATCGACATCATTAACCCGGTCCAGGTGTCGGCCAAAGACATGGACACCGACAGGCTGAAGCGTGAGTTCGGGCGCGACATCGTGTTCTGGGGTGGTGGGGCGGACTCCACCCGTGTCCTTCCTTTCGGGACGCCTGAAGAGGTCAAGGACGAGGCCAGGAGGCGCATTGAGCACCTGGCGCCAGGTGGTGGTTTCGTTTTCGGTACGATACACAACATCCAGGCTGAGGTGCCGCCTGAGAACGTGGTGGCCCTGTTCGAAGCGGCCTACGAGTGCGGCCACTATCCCATCGGTTCCTGATCGTTCGTTCTGTCCGCGTGCCGTCTCCAAAACGGAGCGACGCACGATGGCAGCGCTGTTTCTTGTAGGAGGACTCTGAATGGACTTGAAGCTCATAGGCGAGAAGGTGGTGGAAGGGGATGCATCGGCGGTGGGGTCGCTCGTCCGACAGGCTGTGGCCGATGGAGTCCCACCTTTGGAGATCATCACCCGGTGTCTCCTGCCCGCCATGAGTGAGGTAGGGGAGCGTTTCGAGCGTGCCGAGTTCTTCGTGCCGGAGATGATCATCGCCTCCGGAGCGATGCGGGCAGGGCTCGCGGTGTTGAGACCCCTCGTGGTGGAGGATCAATCCGGCGCCATAGGATACGCGATCACGGGGACCGTGCAAGGAGATGTACACGACCTCGGGAAGAACCTGGTGGGCATGATGCTGGAGGGTGCCGGATTCCAGGTCCAGGATCTGGGGGCGGACGTGTCCCCTCAGCGGTTCGCGGAGGCAGCGCGGGAGAGCAGGACCGGGATCGTGGCCCTATCCGCCTTGATGACTACTACCCTGCCAGCCATGAAGAGGACGATTGAGGCTCTGGAACAGGCGGGCGTCCGCGATGGCGTCAAGATCCTGGTGGGTGGCGCTCCGCTGACGCAGGATTACTGCGACGAGATCGGTGCCGACGGCTATGCACCTGATGCCTCGTCGGCGGTGAGGAAGGCGAAGGAACTGCTGGGCGTTTTGTAACCGCGGCGGACGGCGAGGCCAGGCGCGCGCCGCTGGGCATGTGCTGGCCCGACGCACCGGTCGTCTGCCCCATCCCCCGCCGCCTCTCGCTCGATCCTGGGCGATGCACCTACAGAAGCTGTCGTGTTCTGCTTGCATGGACCTCTCTGGACGGCTCTTCCCTGGCGGTCGTATCGCGACTGGATTCGAAAAGGGGCGTTACGGCGATGGCCGCTCTCTTGACAAGATGAGTCTTACGTGCGATAATAGTGCGCAGTTGGGCTTGCGTGACCTCTGGACAGAGACCAGCCAAGGTTTCGCGCCGTATCAGGGTGGCACATCGCGGGCGACCGGGCGATGCGCACACGCTACGATGGGGGTGCGGGCGGTGTCGGCCGCTAGATCGATGAGGAGCGACGAGGGATGAGGGACGAGCGGGACGAGGTCCTGGCGACACAGCTGTTGGGCTATTCTCTTGGACTGAAGCCTGGGGAACGTCTCTTGCTGGAGGTATGTGGCAGGGAGGCCCTGGAGCTGGCCAAGGTGTTGATCAGGCAGGCGACCAGGATGGGCGCCATCCCCTTCTGGCACTACAACGATCCGTCGCTTCAGCGCCAGTGGATAGCCCAGGCCACTGAGGGGCAGTACGGGGCGTTCACCGGCTTACACCTGGAGCTACTGCGGAATTGTGAAGCCTGGCTCATCGTGCGTGCGGAGGACAACCCTTTCGACCTGGCGGACTTGTGGCCAGAGCAGTTGAAGATGTACCAGATGCTGTACGCCAAACCTGTCCTGGAGTGGCGTCGGCGCGCAGGGATGAAGTGGTGTCTGTTACGGTATCCCTCCAACTCCATCGCCCAGCTTTCCGAGATGAGCAGGGAAGCGTACGCAGATCTCTACTATGACGTCTGCTGCCTGGACTATGCCAGGATGTCCGAGTCCATGGACCGGCTGGTCGAGTTGTTCGAGCGCACCGATGTGGTCCGGATCGTGGCGCCCGGGACGGATATCACGTTCTCCATCAAGGGTATCCCCAGTATGAAGTGGGATGGCCGGAGCAACATACCTGACGGAGAGCTGATGACGGCTCCGGTCAGAGACTCGGTCAATGGCACCATCACCTACAACACTCCCGGGCTCTATCAGGGGAGTATGTTCCACGACGTCAGGTTC
>Ga0315553_10002100_pt1 | contig 16168 bp, 16 predicted proteins | sample SalMarSW160140MG_FD_203099 | JGI IMG/M metagenome (GOLD analysis project Ga0315553, IMG submission 203099) | Salt marsh sediment microbial communities from the Plum Island Ecosystem LTER, Massachusetts, United States - Salt Marsh Sediment SW1601-40 ... | reverse complement strand
TCTTTCATGGCAGCAAAACCTGTGAGATCGGCTGCCTTACCTTAGGGACCTGTGTGAATGCCTGTCCCTTTGATGCAATTGTAATTGGATCATCTGGCCTGCCTGAGGTGAATCAGTACCTGTGCACAGGCTGCGGCACGTGTGAGGCGATCTGCCCCAAGGGGATTATTCGGCTCACCTCACAAACCAGACGGATTCAGCATCTCTATACCGTCGATGAATGTACCTCTCCCTGTCAGCGCACCTGTCCTGCAGGCATTGATATCCCTGAATATATCAAACAGATTAGCCTGGGGAACTACGAGCAGGCAGTGATGGTTATCAAAGAGAAAAATCCCTTTCCCCTGACCTGCGGACGGGTGTGCCCACACCCCTGTGAGGAGCTCTGCCGGCTCGGCAAGGTCTGTAACCCGGTCAATATCAATCACCTCAAACGCTTTGTTGCCGACAGAGAGATGACCACCAATGAGCGGATCACTCCCTACCAAGCACCTGAAACCGGAAAACGGGTTGCCATTATTGGGGGAGGTCCTGCAGGGCTCACCTGTGCCTATTACCTGGCACGGCTCGGGCATAGCCCGACCATCTTTGAGGCCATGCCACAGCTGGGAGGAATGCTGCGCTATGGCATCCCTGAATACCGGCTTCCAAAAAAGACCCTCGATTGGGAGATCAACGGCATCCTGGACATGGGGGTGGAGGTCAAAACAGAGGTCACTATGGGAAAAGATGTTACCCTTGCCTCACTTACACAACAAGGCTTTGATGCGGTGTTTCTGGGAACCGGTGCCTGGGATACTCGAAGCCTGGGGGTGGAAGGAGAAGACCTTGACGGTGTGCTTCCCGGAACCCATTTCCTGATTGACCGAGGGTTAGAAAAAGAGACCCCGATCGGAGACAAGGTTGCCATCATTGGGGGAGGAAACACCGCCCTTGATGCGGCACGTACCTCCTGGCGGCTTGGGGCACAGGAAGTCACCGTGATCTATCGGCGCTCACGAAAGGAAATGCCGGCAAATGATATCGAGATAGAAGAGGCAGGAAAAGAAGGCGTGGTGTTTCACTACCTGGCAGCCCCCACGAAACTCATGGGAACCAATGGAAAGCTCACCCACCTGGAATACCTTGAGATGGAGCTCGGGGAACCTGATGAGTCAGGCAGGCGACGGCCCGTGCCAAAGAAGGGAACAGAGACCGTCATCGAGGTGGACAATGTTATTAATGCCATTGGCCAGTTTCCTGTCACCGACTTTATCACAGATGAGGGCGTGGGACTCAGCAAGTGGAATACCATTGAGGTCACCAACCCCCTCACTGGTGAGACCACAAAGGAAGGGGTCTTTGCCGGAGGCGATGCCGTGACCGGGGCCTCGATTGCAGTGGAGGCAATTGGGGCTGGACGACGGGCAGCCCGATCCATCCATTGCTACCTGAGTGGGGAGCCACTCGATGTTCCTGATACTGTCATTACGCCCAAAAGCACGCTTCCTGATGTGGACGAAGTTCACTCGGTGAAGGAATCTGACAGGGTGCATATGCCTGAGCTGACAGTAGATGACAGACGCTTAAGCTTTAACGAGGTTGAGCTGGGCCTTGATGAGCACATGGCAGAGGGTGAGTCGAGCAGGTGTTTACAGTGTGGGTTGATATGCTATCGGAAGGAGGGGTGAAAGCCCTGTTAAATTTTCTCTTGCAAATATATTATTGATTATATATACTTATCAGAAAATGGAAGGAGGGTAGAATATCATGAAAAAACGGATTTTGTTGTTAGTCACAGTTATCATATCTATAGCATTCTTTACTGGCGTAGGCATCCTTATAGCAACAGATATCCCAGATGAAATCAGTATCAAATCAGATGCATTTACAGAGTACAAAAAAGGTGCTGTCAAACTTAGTCATAAAAAACATAATGTAGACTACAAGATTGCCTGCAACGAGTGCCATCATGTGTATAAAGATGGAAAGAATGTCTATAAAGAGGGAGATCCTGCCCAAAAATGCTCAGCATGTCATGATTCGTTAAAATCTGAAGGCAAGGTAAAGAAATTAATGCTTGCCTACCATAAAAATTGTCAGGGGTGTCATAAAGAATTGGAAAAGGCTGGTAAGAAAACCGGACCTACAAAGAAATGTAACGACTGCCATGAAAAGAAATAAAAATAAATACGGTTAGGTTTTCAAAGGGTATTATACCCTATGCGGAAAAATGGGTAATCCTTTCATCATCTCAATGCTTACATAAAATATACTAACTGGTAAAAAAATGCCGCTCTTTAACGCGAATTAAGAGCGGCATATTTTTTTAAATCTTTCAAATTTAGTCATCAACCTCAGTTACGGTAATAGCGTCAGATTCGCAGACTTCTATACAACTTTCACAGCCAATGCACTCTTCTGCGTTCACAGGAGTTGATTTTTCATCCTGCATTTCAAAAACATCTGATGGGCACACATCAACACATTCTTCACAACCTACACATTTTTCTACATCAACCTCTACCTTATACATGCCTAATCCTCCTTATATAAAATTATTTTGAGTATTTTATAAGTACATTTAGTCGGGCTAAATCTCATTTTTTAGCAGGCTATTTAACAAAGCAATATAAGGGTGTCAAGAAAAAAGCTAAAATTATTTACTTAAATTTTATATAGAGCTTTCTTGATCGAGGGCCATCAAACTCACAAAAGAAAATTCCCTGCCATGTACCCAATTTTAGATGACCGGATTCAACAAAAACCATAACTGAATTCCCTATCAAACTACTTTTAATATGAGCAGCAGAGTTTCCTTCCAGATGCCTGTAAGATCCTTCCCAGGGAATAAGTTTATTAAGCATCGCCTGGATATCTGTTGCAACACTTGGATCAGCACTCTCATTAATCGTTATCCCTGCTGTAGTATGAGGTACAAAGAGAAAGCATGCCCCATCTGTTAGCCCTGATTTTTTCAACTCCTCCTCTATCTTGGAGGTTATGTCAATCATCTCAGATCGGTTTCTTGTGGTAATAGATAGTGTTAGAGCCATGAAATTTTGTCTCCTATGAATCTTCTTTTTCCTCTACGACAATCTGGTCATGAAATCCATTTTCCTTCAGATAGACATTAACAGTAGCGTTTCCAGAGGTCTGCCATTCCTTAGCTACATAATTAGCCATTATAGGGAGTTCCCTTTGCTCCTCACCTCTGTCTATGAGCACAGCCAGTTCGATCTTTTTTGGTCTACCAAAATCTATCAGTGCATCCATGGCTGCTCTAATTGTTCTACCGGTATACAGCACATCGTCTACTAAAATAATCATTTTATCATCTATGGAAAAAGAAATCTCAGTGCTTCCCAATTTTGGATTGGGGCCTATTCTTGTCCAGTCATCACGGTATAAAGTAATGTCCAGTACACCAATTGGAGGTTTTTCCTCATCTTTTTTAGAAATTTCATCCCGTAGACGATAAGCCAGATAAGCTCCTCCAGTTCTAATTCCAATTAAAACAATATCTTTCAAAGATTTGTGCTTGAAAAGTATATCTTGCGCAATTCTTCTCAGGGCTTGCTTGATATCTTTTTCATCAAGAATAACTTTTCTGGTTTTTTTTGAGTTCATTACCATTATTTTAATTGAAGGAAGTAATTTTTATATCAAATAATAATTAAAGGTCAAATCTTTTTATTCGCATTATTTACTTTTCACCCTAAATTTTAAAATTTTGTACTACACATGTTAAAGCAAAAATTTCCTTTACAGTATGCATTATTGATCGTCTTGACTTTAAGAGATATAAATTTTAGTATTCCTCGATAATGAATAATCCTAAATTGCCAAAAAATCCCAATACATTAGCTGCACTCCTTGGTTATTCCTTCAACAATAAGGAATTAATCTTGCAGGCCTTAAGGCACCCTTCTTATGTTTACGAGAAGGATGAATTGGGGATATCTGACAATCAAAGATTAGAGTTTCTCGGTGATGCAGTTATTAGCCTGGCTATTAGTCATCTCCTGATGGAATCATTTCCTGGAATAAAAGAAGGAGATTTATCGAAATATAGGGCATCAATGGTAAGTGAAAGCGGTCTCTATCATATTGCACATGAGTTACATTTAGGAGACTACCTTCTTTTAGGAAAGGGAGAAGAACAAACAAATGGCAGAAAGAAACCCTCAATTATATCTGATGCCTTTGAGGCTATTATTGGAGCAATTTATCTTGATGGAGGATTTGCAGAGGCCCTGAAAATAATAGCAGAACTTTTCAGCCCATCATTAATTAAGATTAACCTTGGCAAATCAATTAATGATTTCAAAACTGAGTTACAAGAATACTCTCAAGATACGTTTCAGTCACCTCCAGAATACAGAGTTGAGAAGGAAACAGGGCCAGACCATGATAAGACTTTCTATGTATCAGTATACCTTAAAAAGACATTAATGGGAAAAGGGAAAGGAAAAAGTAAAAAGGAAGCGGAACAGAAAGCCGCAAAGGAGTCATTGGCTTGCCTAAAAAAAGCATAAAAAAAATTTTTATCATACCTATTTTTCTTCCACATCAAGGATGCCCACATAGATGTGTATTTTGCCAACAGCAAACCATCACCAATTATCGAGGAAAACAGCCTACAGGTGATGAGATAAAAAATACCATTGAATTAGCAATACGATCAAAGCAGTTTTCTGACAAAAGATCAAAAGAGGTCGCCTTTTTTGGGGGCACTTTTACATCGCTTCCGATTAGTTCTATGACAAAAATGCTCGCTACGGTGAAACCTTACATAGAAAAAGGTATCATCCAATCGATCCGCCTCTCTACACGACCAGACTCCCTCAGTGAGGACAAGCTCAACATACTTAAGTCCTTCCACGTCTCGACTGTAGAACTTGGAGTGCAGTCTATGGACGATAGAGTGTTACTACTTTCCAATCGAGGACATACGTCACAAGATACCATAAATGCATTCAAAATGCTTAAAAGAAGGGGATTTGCTGTTGGGGCACAACTCATGCCTGGTCTGCCAGGAGATACTCAAGAGATATTCATGAGCACCATCGATAAGGTTATTGGCCTTAAACCTGATATTGCCAGGCTTTATCCGACACTCGTTATTAGGGGGACAAAACTCGCTCAATGGTATAAACAAGGAAGATATGCACCAATGGGTCTTAAAGATACGATCAACCTTTGCAAAGAGGCATGCATACAATTGGAAAATGCCGGGATTCCTGTAATCAGGATCGGGCTTATGTCTTCACCGTCTCTTCTTGAAGAAGGGGAAATAATTGCCGGACCATGGCATCCATCCTTAGGATTTCTAATTCGCTCTGCTATTCACCTTGAGAAAATAAGACCTTACCTGCCGGCAGTTGGTGAAACAAAAACTATTTTACTCCATGCCCCTCACAAAGAAATTCCACTCCTTGTGGGTTACAAAAAGAGTGGAATGAGACACATAGAAACTATAACAGGGTCCGTGATAAAAGATATTATCCCTGATGATACAATTCCCTGTGGAGAAGTTGCTGTTACAGTTTTATAGTTGTTAACAGCTTCTATTGACGATAAATTGATTTAATTGCAAGAGGGATTCTTTTCCCGGTGAGTCAGGAAAGAGACTAAGTTGAGTTTCAGCAAGGGTAGCATAAGATATGGCATCTTCACGGCATTTATTAATAGCACCGTTTTCTTTTACGAGTCCTATTACTCTTGAATAATCTTTCTCTGAGGCTTTTCCATTCTTAAATAAATCTTCCAGCCCATCTCTTTCCCCTTTATCTAAATAGGCAAGGGTATAAATGAGGGGAAGCGTGATCTTTCCCTCTCTTAAGTCATTACCAATGGGTTTACCAGATTTTTCAACAGTAGATGTATAGTCAAAGATATCATCGACAATCTGAAAGGCAATCCCCACATTGAGGCCAAAATTTTTCAATGATTGAATATTGTTTTTCTTTGCCCCAGCCATTATGCCCCCGCTCGCACAGGCTGCTGATATAAGTGCAGCTGTTTTAGATGTAATTATACCTGTATAATCCTTTTTTGTTATACTCCAGTTATGGGTGTTAATAAGTTCTAACATCTGACCTTCTGTCATCCTGGTAGCGGTGTCTGCAAGAATCTTTAAAAATTCAACACGCTTTTGCTCAACCAGTATTCTGGAGGATCTGGAAAAGAGAAAATCACCCACTAAGACTGCTGTGGAGTTCCCCCAAATTTTGTTTGCTGATGATTTTCCTCTTCTTAAAGAGGCATTATCAAGGACATCATCGTGTAAAAGACTTGCTGCGTGCAGACACTCAAAAATGGCGGAAATGGTATATATATCCTTTTCATTATAATTACAGAGTTGGCAGGATAAGATAAAGAATAGTGCCCTGAGCCTTTTACCTCCTCCAAGCAGGCTATACCTTCCTACCTCTCTTATCAAAGACACATCAGAGTCAAGAATTTTATCAAGTTCCTTATTTATCTTGCTAAAGTGAGGTGCAAACTGATCCAAAAATGTAGATTCTTCTCTCATTAGGGATTTTCGATTTTATTGTATGTTTGACTTCCTATTGCTAACCTGCCGTAAAACATATATAAACTGCAAATAGTTGTCAAAGTAATTATACGCGTTATTATAATTCCTGGATACAAATTGAAGACAGACCACACAACCCTAAGCTGAGATCAAAAATGAACATCTGTTTTCTTTAAAATAAGTAGCTCTCCTCTCTCCGACACTTGAGAGGGCAAGACAAATCATTATTTCATCTCTTTTTTCTGGCATTGATTATTATTGATATTACCGAGCATTTCATATACCCTCATAAGAAATGGTAGCGGGAAAATAGGTGATGCAAACTGAAAGCCAGGCTTCAAAACTAAAGGAAAAATTTCTCCCTTTTTCAAAAAAGATGGTTGATGAGGGACTTCCTCCCCTAATTATCGATACCTTTAAGTTTTATTATGAAAAGCTTCTAAAAGGTGAAAGGGGATTGATAACAAAGAAGGACATTGTTCCTGTTAAAAAAGATGATATAGCCGATATGGAAATATTGGGCGGGTTTTCAAAAGAAGGACGCCTTGCAATTAACAAAACAGTCATAATTAAGTTGAATGGTGGCCTTGGAACAAGCATGGGATTATCAAAGGCCAAATCTTTTATAGAGGTTAAGAATGGATTGACTTTCCTTGATACTATTGCACGACAGATTTTAAGCTATAAGGAGAAATATAACGTAACCATTCCTCTTGTACTTATGAATAGCTTTACAACAGATAAGGATAGCAAAGAATTTCTTAATAGATATTCGGATCTGGCATCTGATATTCCCCTATCCTTTTTGCAGCACAAGTTTCCAAAGGTCTTAAAAGAAGACCTAAGCCCTGGTGTTTGGGCTGCAGACTCAGGTTGTGAGTGGAATCCTCCTGGCCATGGAGATATTTATTTTGCCTTAATTACCTCTGGTATGCTAAATAAATTGATTAGCAAAGGCTATAAATACGCCTTCATATCCAACTCTGATAATCTCGGGGGAATAATGGATGAGGCAATACTTGGCTACTTCGCCGCACACAATTTTCCGTTTATGATTGAGGTTTCAGAAAAAACGGATGCAGACATTAAAGGTGGGCACCTGGCCCGCCTGAAGACCGGCGGTTTCATACTCAGAGAGATAGCCCAATGTCCAGATGAAGAAATAAGAGAATTCCAAGATATAAACGTATACAAATACTTTAATACCAACAACGTATGGATTAATCTTCATTTTTTAAAAAAACAGCTTGAAAAAACTAATAATAGCCTTGAGCTTCCAATGATTATTAATCCAAAACGAATTGATCCAAAGGATGACTCCTCACCAGAGGTCTACCAGATTGAAACGGCTATGGGATCAGCTATCAGTGTTTTTAAAAAGGCTTCAGCCATAAGGGTTCCAAGGACAAGGTTTTCCCCTGTTAAAAAATGTCAGGACCTCCTTGCTCTTTGGTCTGATTGCTACGTGATGACTCAGGAGAGTCAAATTATCAAAAATCCTAAAAGAAGACATGGAATTATAAGAATAGAACTGGATGATAGGTACTATAAAACGATTGACCAGTTAAAAGAAAGATTTCCCCATGGGCCACCTTCCCTGATTGATTGCAAGTCACTTAGAATTAAAGGAAATGTTTACTTTGATAAGGGAATTGTTGTAAAAGGGAATGTGAATATTATCAGCCCTTCATCGAAGAAGGTTTATGTCCCTCAAGGGACGACAATTAGTAAAGATCTCATTTTTAATTAAATTTTAAATGAGGTAACCAATGCCAGAAGTTGACCCGCAGGAGACTGAAAAAACAATTAAGGCTATCCAGGATATCGCGATAATCCTAACCGGCGCTGCTGAATTTGTATGTGAAGGGCGGATGCTTAAGAGGTTTTCAAAAAACCTAGAGGAGAATCTCGAAACATTAGAAAATAATATCGCTCTTCTTAAGAAAAAATTTCCAGGCAAGTTTCCTGAAACACTGAAGCCAGATACCTCACTATCCAAAATCAGGGATTTCGCAATAACACTTAAAGAAGATAACGCTGATATAGAGGCTAAATGCCGGTCAGAAGAATTAGGTAGTGAATTAACTTTAAGAGCGAAAGAGTTAAATTCTGTTATAAAAAATATTCTTGATACGCTTAAAGGAAAGATATCCAGATACACTCTATTTGATAAAATTGCTGGCTATGGAGGAAGGATGAAATCATTTCTTTTGAGTCTCTCCCCATTAATTTCAAAAACCGGGAGGATTGTTCTTGCAGCTATTTTGGTCATTATTTGCTCTTTTTTTTATTTATTTTTTACTATGGAATCAGAAGATGTTGTTCTGAAAAGTATAAAAAATGACCTTTCTTATATAGAAAAACAAAATGAAGTACTTGCAAAGCAAAGAAAGGAATATAACGAAATCAGCAAAAAGATGAAATCGTTTAACCAGGCTGAGATGAGTAGAGAGGAAAAAATAGAATGGTTAAATTTATCCTTAGAAGAAAGGAAAAGTAGGGTGAATATGGAACAAATTATGCTTGCTATAGAGACAAGCAAAAAAAAGATTGCAGAGAAAAAGAAAAAGGTAGAAGAAATCCGGAAAAAATCTTTTTTTAAAAAATTGTTCAAGAGATAGAATTATATGCTCTATTATATCATTAATTGTTGAAAATTGCTTTTCTTTCTTCCTAACGCTAAAACTGTCCAATGTTTGGTATTTCTTTTAAGCTGAACAACAACCTTTTGACCGATGGCAGCATCACTATACGATACAGTTATTGATGCAGCTAATTGTATCTCTTCCAATGATAGCTCTCCTGTTGCCAATACAGTAGGACCAGGAAATGACTCCACAGTCAACACAGTATCCCCAGCCTTTATTAAAGAAGTGATCATTCTATTGTCTTTTTGATCTCGGCCCACTATAATTTTTACCCCTTCATTAACCCTGAAATGCCTCCCCCATTTACAAAGCTCTATGTCTCGCAATAAAAATTTTGGATCAAAGGATAGTAAATCCTTTAGGCGGCGAGAAAACGCTACATCAGTCAACAAACATCCTCCTGCTGGAGCCGGATACTCTTTTATTTCAAATTTCTTGGCTAATTCTATCTGCGGCTTTCTAGAACGCCCTGAAAACCCCAATAATTTGTTCCTCATTACCCAACCTTTTTTTTCAGGAAGAGTTTCTGGCAATCTATGTGCCGAAAGGGGCCTGAGGATAAGATCCTTAAAACCAGAATCATGAGAAATAAGAGTAAGTGATCGTAAATTCTGCGACATGGGACGTTGCCCCAGTACCTCACCACTTATGATAAAATCTGCTCCTTCCTCCTTCAGCATCTCACCGGCTATTTTGAACATAAGTTTATGGCAATCTATGCATGGATTTAATCCTTTTCCATAACCATGTCGTGGGCTTAACATTATTGGAAGAAATCTATCTGTGATATCTATAACGCGAAGGGGAAGCTCGATATAATGAGCAGAATGGGCAGCCTTTTCTGAGGAGAAAAAAGGAGTCTCAAAAAAGATTCCAATAACATCAACTCCTTGTTCCTCGATAATTTTAACAGACAAGATGCTATCGAGGCCACCAGAGAAGAGAGATAAAGCCTTCATGAAAATCCTCATTAACCTACTAAATTTACTTTATTTCGCTCACGATTGGAGCACTCACCCACCATCGCTTTCGCTCAGGCGAGGCAGGCTGGTTGGAGTGATGGAGTACTGAAGTTATGGATTTACCCTCTTGCTTTGCCTGAGCAATCTCTTTCTCTTTTTCTATCCACTACTCCACTACTCCAACATTCCATCATTCCATACGGATGGCAGAAATCTCTTGCCATCGAATGAATATATGATTCCGATAAGCAGTAGAAAATTTGAAACATCTATTTAGTTTATCAGGCAGATAGCATGAATCAAGTAAAAAGATGCGTATTAATCAATGAATGAGGTATTGTAATGATTGACGGATTTATTTACCTCTGTTATTTAAAATTATAGGTAACTATTTAGGTTCAGGGGTTCTTGGTTCAAAGGTTCAACGTTAAAGATCAAGCAGCAATTACCATGATAACGTGATTAGAACGTATATTTACAAACGAGTTCAAACCTGCCCGCCATCTGGCAGGCGGGGATGTATGCGAACAGGCTAGGCGAATCCGTGCTGCCTTTCATGTATTCATCTACTATCTTAAGGGATATGAAAAAATAGAAAGACTCATTTACCGTGAACCCTGAAATATGAACCGGATAGCCTGAGTAATAGGATTATATGAAATACATCTTTAGGTAATAAATAATGAGAGTTTTCGGACCAGTTCCATCAAGACGATTGGGTTCTAGCCTTGGGATAAATAATATACCTCCCAAGGTCTGCACCTATTCCTGTATCTACTGCCAGATAGGTAAGACAATAACATTGCAATGCGATAGACAGGCATTTTATGAGCCAGATGATTTAGCACGGGAGGTCAAAGAGAAGGTTCATGAGCTAAAAAAAAGTAACATAACAATAGATTATTTATCCTTCGTCCCTGATGGTGAGCCAACGCTGGATAGTAATCTTGGTAGCATTATTGAACGTATTCGACCATTACATATAAAAATTGCTGTTATTACCAATGGATCTCTCATAGATCGTAAAGATGTGAGAGAAGATCTACAAAAGGCAGATTTGGTTTCATTAAAAGTAGATGCAGCGAGGAGGAAAACCTGGCTAAGGACTGACAGACCACATAAATCATTGGACCAAAATGCAATATTGGATGGAATGCTCGAATTTAAAGCTGTGTTTAAGGGTGAGATAATTACAGAAACCATGCTTTGTAAGGGAATGAATGATACCGAGCAAGAGGTTAGAAGAATAGCCGATTTCTTAAAATTACTAAAGCCGACAAAATCTTATATTTCCATTCCTACCAGGCCAACAGCAGTAAAAGGAATATTGCCTGCGAGTGGTGAAGCTTTGAATATAGCCTACCAAATCTTCACGCAGAATGTAGACAATGTAGAGTATATAATAGGCTATGAAGGAAATGAGTTTGGATTTAGTGGTAATGTCGAAGAAGATTTGCTCAGTATTACCTCGGTTCATCCGATGAGAGAAGAGGCTGTAAGAGAATATTTAAAAAAGGCAGGTGCAGATTGGCAAGTAATAACTGATCTGATAAAAAGGGACTCCTTAATAGAATTGAAGTATCAGGGGAAAAATTTTTATATGAGAAAATTGCCGAGCAAGACCTGACAATTTTATAATCGCAAGTATCCTTTTTTCCTTTTCATGATAAAGGCAAACGAGGTAACGAAGGTGGATGGAGAAATATTCATGAAAAAATTCGCAGTGTTAATTATATTAGGTATTTTTTTTTATGGAGGTGCCTCTGCGAGGGAACTGACTTCAAAGGGTTACCAAGACTTAAAGTATTACCAAGCAAGAAACGTGGATGAGGAAAATATTGTGAAGGTAGTGCTTAATTATCAAAAGGCCTGCAATTTATATAATCCCAAAGAAGTTCTTGCAGTATATTTACCAGGAGCCATAATTAAGGCAGGAATGAAAGATGACAGATCTGAACATCTGGTCACTAAGGAAGAGTTTTTCGGTATCCTCTCCGAAAAGCTTACTACATGGAAAATGTACAGCTTTCAACTAAAATTGTTTACACCCAAAAAAATAAATGTTCAAGGGAGCAATGCAAAATTGAACGTTCCTTATATCCTTTATAGCGTTGCTCAGGATTATTGGGAGAAAGGCATATTCAATTTCGATTTTAGAAAATCAGATTCTGGATGGTTTATTAGCAGAAATACATGGAAAATCCTAGACCTCTTTTACAATCCATAAGCGTGATTAAGTGAGCACAACCTCTCTTAATTACACAACTTCGGCCCTATGAGGATTATCTTACCATCCACTTCACTCGGTTTTTCGCTTTAAGAAATACCCATCCGGATCACATTCCTCCCGCAAGATTCTTAAATCTTCTGCACTCGGTTCTTTCATCTCCTTTAAATCCGGTGAGATCAAAAGCTCAAAGCTTACCAGTTCCTGGATCTCATCTGCAGTTTTTCCAGGTAAAACCTCAAGCAGCATCATCCGGTGGGTATCTTCGTCAAAGCCAAACAGGGCCTGGTTGGTAATAACCCTGTAAGGCCCGGATCCCATAACCCCGGCTTTTTTGCGGTAATCCGGTGAGCCATCACCGAAACCGATGCTGGTTACGAAGTCAAGTTTTTCGACAAAGCGTCTTTTTTCTAAGGCCATTATTGAAATAGTTTTTTCGCAGTTGGCTGCCATGGCGCCAGCCCCACCACTGCCTGGAAATCGGGTTTTGGCCCTGCTATAAGTGCCGCCCTGAAAATGGGAGTTGATATTGCCATACATGTCGATCTGAGCGCCACCGATAAACGCATAGTCTGAATAGCCTCTCTGGGTTAATTCGAAGGCAGCGCATAGTCCCTTGGCGAAAACGGCCTTGCGAAACGCCCGGGTGTCGCCGACAGATAGCGGCATTCCCTGTTCAAGAATGGCGGCCAGAGAACCGGCTTCAAAAATCATGTTAAGATTCGGTGCATGGGTGAGCTGTGCGAACATCGCGCCTATTATCGGCAATCCCGTGCCGACAAATACAATGGTTTCATCCTCCAGTACCCTTGCCCCAGTATAGGCAATCATCTCAAATGGACCGTAATCAGACATTATCCTTCCTCCTTAAAAAATTGTTTCGCTATTCAAGAATTTTCGGTTGTTCGCCATCCATCTGCCTGAGCTTTCTCAACTTCTCTTCTGGCATTTGTTTCAAGAAATCATCAAAGGTCTCGCAGCCAAAAATATAGGTGTCATAGTATTGTTTGAGCTTGTCCTTGTTACCAGTTTTTCTGAATTCATCGCAAATGCTTCGAAATTCCAGGAAGTGAGGCATATCAAACCAATAATATCCATACGATGCGCCGGGCGTCGATCCAAAATGCTGCTCTACCACTGCATCAACGACAGGATATGGGATTTCAGTAAGGTTCGGATATTTTCGAATAGTATCATTGGAAATAATCTGATCAGCAGTCACAATGGTATTAACTGCTGCCTGACCAATTTCAGGACAGGTGCACAGGGCCCCGAAGATGCGGCAGTTACCATACATATCTGCTGCGGACACGTGTAAGATGCCGACATCTGGATGACATGCAGGAACAAGATATATATTCTCTTTGGTAAATGGACATTCCACCATCCGCCCTCTATTCACCAGCTCCATATCAGTACCACCATGATCCCGCGTCGGTATGAATGGAATACCCATTGCTCCTGCCTTGAACCGGGCAGACATCCCATAGTTGGTATAGTCGTCAAGTTCTACCATGCCGTTGCTTGTGAGGTATCGCAGAAGCGGCGCGATCCCAATGACTTCATAGCCATACCAGGCCAGTTCAATACGCTTGATTGATACATGGTCAGGATTTAAAATCATTGCACCGGCAAGGAGTTCACAGCAGATTGAGTTTGACTGAAATGACAGGGTCAAATCTCGGGCGCCGTGCCGGATGATTTCATGGATAATGGCCACTGGAACTCGAGTGTTGACAAATCCGCCGATGCCGAGGTTGATACCGTCTTTGATGTAGCGGGCTACTGCTTCCTTCAAGGTTGTGCGCTTGTCGTGCAAACCCTTTTTTTTGGCAACAGCTTTGGCCCTGGCCTCATTTGGCGTTGGCCCCCAAAATTCGAACGGAGTGTTGGCTTTCTTTTCAATTTCCTTTTGGTTTAAGGATGTTATGCCCCTGATACCAGAACATGCTTCATCTTTCATGATATTTTTCCTCCACAGAGCTATCGTATTAATGGATGGAAGGTCCTCGTATTCACTCTATCAAGGACCTTGGGATTGGCCAAGATGGAGGTATCTCCAAGCTGGTTAATTCTTTTTTCAGCGATTTTTATCAAAACCCTTTAGACAATCTTTTCACTCAGAAGTTTTTCTTGACCTGGTTCTTGTTCTTTTTTTTAAGAAAATAAAAACAGAGTTTTAAAAAAAGGTTGAAAAGAAAGAGATTAGGTGCATTCTCAAAATGAAGCGGGCCCGGGTTTGTAATTTGCCTCCGCGAGTTTCCACCATTGATCATTTAGCGAAGGCAACCCTGATAAAGATTGAGAATTCAGCTCATGTGAGTGCCCACACGGAAAGCACTGATCGAAAATCACTTCTCTGTTAGGGTCCTTGGTTTCTTTATGAATTAATTCGTCAGTTTGCACCTGATCTCTCTTCGCTTCATCAGTAAAGACGATGGCCAAAGCATTGAGTTTGGCATCATTTGTCGTATTGGATTTGAGCCTGTTATTTCCATCATATACGAATTCAAAACCAGTTTCACGAGTCATGACTATTCGGTACGGCTGGGTTTTGCTGTAATTGGCATAGAGTCCCAAGATTCGATCATATAAGGAGTAGCCAAGATCCCATCCCGGAACGTCCCTATCTGTTTCTCCTCTATGAAAACGTCTTCTTTTATTGAAAGGTTTACACTCCAGAACGGTTTCTTTTTTGAATCTCGTGCGAATTCTGTCTAAGGATTCTAGTTTGAACAGGGCCTGGTTGTTCTCCGTGTCTAATGTAAACTCTACAATGGCCACTTTGAAAAGCACATCAGGTATCTCGGTATAGGATTCGAACTTTGGAGTGTTTGAGTCATCAAAAAAATGGCTTTGAATAAAGGTTTGTTCTTCGAATGAAAAGTGGTTAAAAATCTCGTTGTGAGGAAAGGGGTAAAACTTTACCGCGAAAAGGCCGATGCACAATTCCCGGCCCTTTGCATCGCGGGTAAAGGTATCTTCCAGTCGCAGTTCATACACACCGGGTGCAGAGTCGATCCAAAAATACCAGGCTGGTGGTCCGTCTTTCCAAACCTGGCTGACACCAGTAATCTGAAGGAGCCGCTTGACCTCCTCTATCCAGGAGGCAATGATTAAAATATTCCCAATTTCACTACGGAAAAAACTCTCCAAATCCACTCTAGCGGCTCCTCTTCTTTTTGAGCAGCTCTTTTACTATTTCGCTCTTTTCTCTTCCCTCAGTCTCGATCCCGGCCTTTTGGGCGCTATCCAGCACTATTTCATCCGGGTAAGCCAAGGTGAGGGCATGACTGGACTCGTAGGATTCGAAAAACTTCTCAAAGTTCTCCTCTTCCTCAGCAGATTTCACACCATCCTGAAAGCTCGCTATTGCCTTACCCGCAAGTTGAGGTAAATATTTCGACAAGAAAAACCTTCTTCGCTTGTCCACCATACTATATTCTAATCCTTATCGTTTTTTTAAAGGCCATCCATCAAAAAAACCATCCTGGATCATAATGATACTCAGATAGAGTATAGTCCATACCAGCGGCGTATCTTCGGGCTGAGCAAAACCGGGGGTTTTTCCCAGGAGTGAAACCGTAGCCGTGGAGTAATAGAAAAGATGAATAAGTATTCCCCCGACGATGGCTATGATAGTCCGAATTATGGCTCGTGGCCAAAGACCACTGATGTTGGGAAAATTATTGAACGAGGTTTTAAGAATGAATGCAGCCAAAATAATAAAGCCACTCACCTCTCCTACATGGAGGTAGCGGAAATAGGGAGCGTCCGTATACTGGCCTCCTTCAAAGGGGGTGTCCCAGAA
>Ga0315553_10002098_pt1 | contig 16178 bp, 12 predicted proteins | sample SalMarSW160140MG_FD_203099 | JGI IMG/M metagenome (GOLD analysis project Ga0315553, IMG submission 203099) | Salt marsh sediment microbial communities from the Plum Island Ecosystem LTER, Massachusetts, United States - Salt Marsh Sediment SW1601-40 ... | reverse complement strand
GCTTGCCGGTTCGCTCGAGCCGCGCGACAAGCGCACGGGCCTGCTCGAAAGGCCAGGCGCGGGCGGCACCGGCGGCCGCGACCAGATCGGGATCGAGCTCGGGCAAGGGTTCGGCCATCGTGGCGGGTCGTGGTGCGGGGCGCGGGCGTTTGCCGGCGCAGGCGGTGTCGCATACTGGTCCGAACCGGTCAACGCGGCACCGAAGGTCCAAGCGGCGGCTTGTATTTGCACCCGCGGCTTCTTAGCTTGCCGGCAGCTATCGCCAGCCGCAAGGACGCCCCGATGTCGTTGAGCACTCCACAAGCGCTGATCTATCTGATGGTGTCGGTCGCCGCCGCCGACCGGACAATGACGGACCGCGAGCTCAGGCGCATCGGCTCGGTGGTGCGCAACCTGCCGGTGTTTGGCGAATTCGACGAGCAGAGGCTGCCGGAAGTGGCGCAGGAATGCGCTGAGATGCTGGCCGGCACAGCAGGTCTCAAGGCCGTGCTGGATGCCGCCTACGAGGCCCTCTCCGACGGGTTTGCGGACACCGCCTATGCGGTGGCGGTGGAGGTGGCAGCCGCCGATCTTTTCGCATCCCAGGAGGAACTCCGCCTGCTCGAGATGATCGGTGACAGGTTCTCCCTCGACGCGCTCAGCCGGGCGGCCATCGAAGCCTCGGCGCGGGCCCGGCACCGCACCGAATAGGCGGAGCGGGGCGCGTGGAGTTGCTGGGGTTCGACGAGGGGGTCGTCCGGTTCTCGATCTTCGCCCTGGTCTTCGCCTTGATGTCGGCTCTTGAGGCGTGGCTGCCGCGGCGCCGGCGCCGCGAGAGCCGGCTGACGCGCTGGACGACCAATCTCGGCATCCTGGCGACCGATTTCGCCGCGGTGTGGCTTTTCACCTTCGTGGTTCCGGTCACCGCGGTGCTGGCAGCCCTGTGGGCGGGCGGCAGCGGCTGGGGCGCCTTCAACCTGATCGACTGGCCATGGTGGCTGGAATGGGCGATCGCCTTCGTGATCCTGGATTTCGTCATCTGGGGACAGCATGTGGTGTTCCACAAGATCCCCGCCCTGTGGCGGGTCCACCGCGTGCACCACGCCGACCACGATATCGACGCGTCCACCGGGGTTCGTTTCCATCCCATCGAGATCCTGATCTCGGTGTTCGTGAAGGCGGCTGCGGTCGTGGCGCTCGGCGCCGATCCGGTTCTGGTGGTCATCTTCGAGGCGACGGTCAACGGCTCGGCCCTTTTCAACCACGCCAATCTGAAACTGCCGGCCTGGCTCGATCGTGTGGTGCGCACGCTGGTGGTGACGCCCGACATGCATCGGGTCCACCATTCGTCAGACTTCAGGGAAACCGACACCAACTACGGGTTCTTCCTTTCGATCTGGGACCGCGGGTTCCGGGTCTACACGGCCCAGCCCGCCAAGGGTCACGAGGCGATGACGATCGGGCTCGATGCCTACCAGGGAGAGGGACCCGGGCGATACGGCTGGTCGCTGGCGCTGCCGTTTCAGACCCAGGACCGGGTCAATAAAAGCCCACCGGAAACCACTTGAGGTAGATCTCGTCGAGCTTGCCGTCGCGCTCCAGACGGGATAACGCCCAATTGACGGCGAGCCGGACATTGTCGAGGCCGGCCGGCAGGGCGATTGCGAGACCCGGACCGAAGTGGTCGGGGTCGAAGTAGGCCTCGCCCCAGAACCGGCAGCAGGAGGGGTTGGCTTCGAGCCAGAAGGAAGCCCGCATCCCGTCTCCGAAGAAGCCGGCGACCTCGCCCTGGCGCATCGCATCGAGGCCGTCGAGCTCGCTGACGAACGCAACCGCCGTCACGGCGGGGAAGAAGCGCTCCAGATAGGTCTGATGCGCGGAGCCGGATCGGACCGCCACGGTGACAGGGCTCTTCGGATCGAACGCCCCCTCCCTTTCACGCCTGACCACGAAGCGGGCCGGCAGCGCCAGATAGACATTGGAAAAGTCGAATTGCGCGGCTGTCCGCTCGCTGATCGCCAGCCCGGCAATCAGCGCGTCTCCCTGATTGTCCGCCAGCGCATCCGCCGCCTGATCCCACGGCCAGGACTGGATCGTGCATTGGGCGCGGACGGTTTCGCAGATCGCCCGGGCCAGATCGATGTTGAACCCGGTGATCTCGCCGTCGGCGTCCCGATAGTTGAATGGCGGGAATCCGCCCGTGGTCAGGAACCGGATGGCAGGCACCAGGGTCAGATCGGGGGGGTCTTCGCGGGCGCTGGGATCAACGTGATGGGGCAGGCCCTGCCCGTTGGACGCGGCGACGCCGACTAGCGTGACCACCACTGCGAGTGCCGCTGCAATCTTCGGCAAATGAGCTCTCCGCGTGTTCCTGCGTCTGCCCGGAAACGGCCTTGGCCGCCGGTTTCGAGATGTGCGACCGCTTGCCCCGCAGCCTTGGCTGGGCGATCCTGCCGCTCCCGAGTAGAAAGTGCCGAACTCAGTGCCCGTGGACAAGTACACAGTCGGCATCGCCCGCCGCATCCTCGGTTCGGCGTGCGAAACGGACACCGGGGCCAGGCGGATCGTCGCCGATGCGGAGGCAGCGGGGGTGGAGCCCATGCGGCGATTCGCGCGTCTCGCCGGGCTCAGCGATTCGAAGCTCTATGAGCGGGCGGCGGAGGCGATCGGGCTGGCGTTCACGGGCAACGTGCCGGCGGCCGCCAGGCTCAAGCGCGGTACCGACCCGATCGAACGCCTCAATCAGGTCCACTGGATCCGCGGCACGCTCATCGACCGCGACGTGCTGTTCGTCGCTCCCGGGCTGCGGCGGCTGGCGGCCCTGGGGCGACGAGTGAGGCAGCAGCCGGAACTCGTGCGACAGATCTGCGTGGTGCCGCCGGGGCGGCTGCAGGATCGGCTGAGCACGCTGCACGCCGACGCGCTGATGCGCCGGGCGCTCGATCGGCTGGCGCACAGATGGCCCCTGGCGAGCGCGCACAAGGAACTGACCGGCTCGGCCCGCGTGGTTTTCGCGCTCTTCGCGGCGGCGGTGGTTGTGGTGGCGACGGCAATGCCGGATCCGGCGCTGGCGATCGTTGCACCGGTGCTGGCGGTCGTCTATCTGACGCCGGCGGTGTTCAGGCTGGCCGCGGCGGTGGCCGGTGCATTTCATCCCGGACGCGAGCGCCTCGACCCGCTCGCCGAGGACCGGTTGCCCGGCTACACCGTACTGGTGCCGCTCAGGGATGAGGCCGAATTGGTCGGGCAGCTCGTCCACGCCATGCTGGCGATCGACTATCCTTCGGACAAGCTCGATATCAAATTCGTCGTCGAGGCCACCAGCCGCAGCACGATCGACGCACTCACGCCACGCTTGAGCGAAGGTCCGTTCGAACTGGTGGAGGTTCCCGACGCCGGGCCCGGCACCAAGCCGAAGGCGCTCAACTACGCGCTGCCGCTGGCGCGCGGCGAATTGCTCGCCATTTTCGACGCCGAGGATGTTCCCGAGCCCGACCAGTTGCGGCTGGCCGCCGCCAAGTTCGAGGCGAATCCCGAGTTTGACTGCCTGCAGGCGGAGCTGGTGATCGACAACGCCGCCGAAAACCCGCTGACGGCGCTGTTCGCAGCCGAATACGCGGCGCAGTTCGGGCTTGTGTTTCCCGCCATGGCCCGAGTTGGACTGCCCATGCCGCTGGGCGGCAGCTCCAACCATTTTCGGGTGCGAGCGCTGATCGAGGCCGGCGGCTGGGACAGCTACAATGTGACCGAGGACGCCGATCTCGGCGTGCGGCTGGCACGGCTCAGATACCGGTGCGGCACGCTGGTGTCGGCGACCTACGAGGAGGCGCCGGTGACGCTGGGGGGTTGGCTCAGGCAGCGCACGCGCTGGCTGAAGGGCTGGATGCAGACCCTGATCGTGCACAACCAGCAGCCGCTCAAGCTGCTTGAGGACATGGGTTGGTGGCGGATGGCCGCTTTCGAGCTCTATGTCGGTGGGCAGGTGCTGACTGCCCCCGTGCACGCGCTGTTCATAGCCCTGATCGGCTGGCGGCTTGCCACCGGCGAGGACATCGCGCGCGACACGGTCAGCCTGTCTTTCATGGGCATTCTGGTCCTCGGCTACGCGAGCGCGATCATCGCGGCGCTCTTCGGGCTACGGCGCTTCGGGCGGCTGAAGCTGGGCTGGGCGCAGCTGTTGCTGCCGGCCTACTGGGTGCTGACCAGCGTTGCGGCGATGCGGGCAGCAGCGCAACTGGTTGCGCGCCCATTCGTATGGGAGAAGACCACCCACGCCCGCACGCGCCTGCAGCGGCGGCAATTCAAGGTCCATACGGGCAGAATATTGGAGCGGGCGAAGGGAATCGAACCCTCGTCGTAAGCTTGGGAAGCTTCTGCTCTGCCATTGAGCTACGCCCGCCGAGCCCACATTTTGTGGGCCATACGGCAAATCTAATCAAGAGCCGGCGCGATACGGCCGGGCGCCAGCGGCACATGGGCGGTTGATTTTCCTCAAGGGTCAGGTGGTTGAGGCATGCATAATCGCGCAGAAACCGGTATCGCACCCTAGTGCCAGCGCGGTTTCCCACGAGATGGTGGATTGCGAAATGAACATTTTGATCGTTTACGGCACCAGCGAGGGGCACACGCGGAAGATCTGCGAGCACGTCGCAGAACGGCTGACGGCTGCAGGCCACAGCACGTCGGTCAAGGACAGCGCCAGGCCGCTGGCGGGCGTCCAGCCAACCGATTTTGACGGTGCGGTCGTCGCCGGCTCGGTGCATCAACAGCGCCATCAGGACTCACTGAGGCTGTTCGTGGCCGCGCACCGCGAGCAACTGGCCGCGATTCCGACGCTGTTGATCTCGGTGAGCCTGTCAGCGGCATTCAAACTCGGGCGGAAGGACGCCGAGGGCTATTTGAGCGACTTTCTCGACCAGACGGGTTGGACGCCGGGGCGTTCGTTGCTCGTCGCCGGCGCGCTGCGCTTTTCAAAATACGACTACTTCATGCAGCAGATCGTCGAGCATGTGGTGATGGCCCACCGGGAGCTGGGCGAAAAGACGAACGACTACGATTTCACCGACTGGGAGGCGCTGGACGCGGCGGTCGACGAATTCGTCGCCTCCGTCGGCTCCTGAGGGCTCAGCCGTCGGCCGGCCAGGGCCGGAAGTGCTTGGACAATTTCAGGGTCTGGGCCTGGTAGTTCGATCCGATGCCGGCGCCGTAGAGCTGATCCGGCGACTCGGCCATTCTCCCATAGACCAGCCGGCCGATGGTCTGGCCGTGCTCGACCAGGAACGGCACTTCGTGGCTGCGGACCTCGAGCACGGCGCGCGAACCGCGGCCGCCGGCGGCCTCATGACCGAAACCGGGGTCGAAAAAGCCCGCGTAATGCACGCGAAATTCTCCCACCAGGGGATCGTAGGGCACCATTTCGGCGGCGTATTCGGGGGGCACGTGCACGGACTCCCGCGACACCAGAATGTAGAACTCGTCGGGATCCAGGATGAGCGTACCGGCGCCGCGGTCGACCAGCGGATCCCAGAAGTCGAGGACGTCAAGCACTGCGGTGCGATCAACGTCGACGACCGCGGTATAGCGCTTGGAGCGGAAGCCGATGACGCCGCCGGCGTGCTGGCCCTTCAGATCGATCGACAGCGACACTCCCTCGCCGACCACGGCGTGATCGTCGTAGACCAGGGTTTGCTCGGCGTGCAGCGCGCGATGCTCATCAGCGGTCAGATTGGTCCGTCCACGCCGAAAGCGAATCTGGCTGAGCCGCGACCCGGCGCGAACCAGAACCGGAAAGGTCCGGGGGCTGATTTCCGCAAACAGCGGGCCCTCATAGGCCTCCGAAACGGAGTCGAAGGCGCGCGCTCGGTCGGCGATGACGCGCGTGAAGATGTCGAGCCGGCCGGTGGAGCTTTTGGGATTGGTGGCCGCCGCCACCCCTTCGGGCAGCGCCAGGGACTCCATCAACGGCACGATATAGACGCATCCGCGCTCGAGTACGGCGCCGGCGGTGAGGTCGATTTCGTGCAGTTTCAGTGTGGCGACGCGATCGGTGACCGTCATCTCGGGGCCGGGCAAGAACGAGGCGCGGACTCGCCAGGCGGTCGTTCCGAGCCTCAGATCGAGGCTCGCGGGCTGAATCTGCGCGTCCGCGAGCGGCAACTCGGATCGGATGCCGCCGGCCTCAGCCAGTTCGGCGATCATCCGGGCCGAGAAAATGCCGGACCGGTCTTCGTCGGTCATCGCCGCCTGATCTCCCCCGCTCAAGGGCCCTCCGATACCAACCCAGGTAATTGACGCCAAGGCGCAATTGGACCTAGAACACACTCGGGTGGTGATTTGGCCGGTCGGATTGCAGCCACCTGGGGCCGCTGGCCCCGAAACAAACTGCTAAAGTGACCGTTCAACCGGCCGTTGCGGCCGGTTTTTTTGTTGGAGAGCAGCCGTGGCGAGAAAGCCCCGCAATCCGCTCAGCGAGACTGCCAACCGCGCGCCGCAGACCCAGATGGTCCATGGCGGCATGGTGCGCAGTCAGCACGGGGAGACGTCCGAGGCGCTCTTCCTGACCTCCGGGTATGTCTACGCCAGCTCGGCTGACGCGGAAGCGCGCTTCAAGGGGGAGGCGGAAGGCTACATCTATTCACGGTTCTCCAATCCGACCGTGGAGATGTTTCAGCAGCGGATGGCCATTCTGGAAGGCGCTGAAGCGGCGCGGGCGACCGCGACGGGCATGGCGGCGGTCAGCACGGCCCTGATGAGCCTGGTCCGGGCGGGCGACCATGTGGTCTCCGCCAAGGCCCTGTTCGGTTCGTGCCGATACGTGGTGGAGGATTTTCTGCCCCGATGGGGCGTGGAGTCGACCCTCGTGGACGGGCGCGATCCGGGCAACTTCGCGGTCGCCATGCGGCCGAACACCAAGGCGGTGTTCCTCGAAAGCCCGACCAACCCGACCCTGCAATTGGTGGACATCAAGGCGGTGGCGGAAATCGCGCACGCGCACGGCGCACTTGTGGTCGTCGACAACGTCTTCGCGACCCCCGTGTTGCAGCATCCGCTGGCGCTCGGCGCCGACCTGGTGGTCTATTCGGCCACCAAGCATATCGACGGGCAGGGCCGGGTGCTGGGCGGCGTCATCCTTGGGTCGGAAGAGCTGATTTCGGGGGATATCCACACGTTCATCCGGCAGACCGGGCCGTCGATGAGCCCGTTCAACGCCTGGGTGCTGCTCAAGGGGCTGGAGACCCTCGACGTCAGGGTCAGGCAAATGACACAATCGGCCGGCGCGATCGCCAATTTCCTCTCCGAAAGCCGAAAAATCCGCCGCGTCCACTATCCGGACCACCCCTCGCATCCGCAGCACGACCTGGCGCAGGCGCAGATGGAGGGCGGCTCAACGATGGTCGCCTTCGAGGTCAGCGGCGCGCAGAAGGAGGCCTTCGCGGTCGCCGACGCCCTGGCGATCATCAAGATCTCCAACAATCTGGGGGACGCCAAATCAATCGTCACGCATCCCTGGACGACCACCCATCAGCGGTTGCCCGAGGAGGAGCGGCTGGAGCTGGGGATCACCCCGGCGCTGCTCCGCCTATCGGTCGGGCTGGAGGCCACCGAGGACCTGATTGCCGATCTCGATTTCGCGCTATCGGCGATCTGAGCCGGCGCTGCCGCCGAAGACCTGCCAGCCAAGAAACAGCCGCGCGATCGCGGTGATGAAGGTGCCCAGGGCAAACAGCCACGCGAGCGGCCCGAACCAGCCCGGCCAGATGCAGATCACGACGAAAAAGACGACGGTCTCCGTTCCCTCGAGCAGCCCGCCGGTGAAGTAGAGCGATTTCGCGCCTCGGGCGGAGGTCGTCAGACGCCGCCTTTCGGCCATGACCGAATAGCCCAAAAACGTCGCGCAGTTGAAATAGAAGGCGAGCAGCAGCACCGCACCCGGCACGGCGTTTGCCGCCGGCTCGGCGATGATGAAGGCGGTCGGAATGGCGCCGTAGAAGAGAAAGTCGGCGGCGATATCGAGGTAGCCGCCATAGTCCGTCTTGGTCGTTGCCCGCGCGATGGCGCCGTCGAGCCCGTCCCCCACACGCGACAGCAGGATGAGCCAGATGGCTTCCGACGGGTTGCCGATGGCAATGGACAGGGCCCCGAACAATCCGGCCACCAAGCCGGCCAGGGTCATGGCGTTGGCGGAAATTCCCCAGCGCGCCAGCACCCGCCCGACCGCGCCGAGCGGCGGATCGATGATCTTGCGCATGGCGCCGTCGAGCATGCCCCGCCCCCTCGGACGGCCTTTTATCACAGCGGGCCGCACGCGACGAGCGACCCATAATGCGAGCAATCGGCCGCAGGGAGCCGGGGCGCCCTTGCCCCCTCCCCGGCAATGATTCATTGTCGCGCGGCTTGCGCCCCGGGGACTGCCGCCGCGTTGATGGAATTCCGCCCCGTTTTGATGATCATCGGCGCGCTGACCGCGACGCTCGGCGTGGCGATGTTCCTGCCCGCCATCGCGGACGCGGCAGTGGGCAACCCCGACTGGATCGTGTTCGTGGCCTCGGGCCTGTTCACGGCGCTGGCGGGGGCCGGGGCCTGGGCGGCTTCGTCGGGCGGCGCCCGGCAGCTCAGCACGCGGCAGGCCTTCATGCTGACGGCGCTGGTGTGGATCGTGCTGTCGGCGTTCGGTTCGCTGCCCTTGTTTTGGTCGGGGCTCGGGCTGAGCTTCACCGATGCGGTGTTCGAGTCGGTGTCCGGGCTGACGACAACGGGCGCCACGATCATGACCGAGCTCGAATCGGCGCCGCCGGGGCTGCTGCTGTGGCGGGGGCTCCTGCAGTGGTTCGGCGGGCTGGGAATCGTCGTCATGGCGATCGCCGTGCTGCCGATGCTGCAGGTGGGCGGCATGCAGATGTTCCGCGCCGAAGCGTTCGAGACCCCCGACAAGATCTTGCCGCGGGCGGCCCAGATCGCCGGGGGCATGACCGCCATCTATGTGGGGCTGACGGCGGCCTGCGCGGCCTTCTACTGGGGCGCCGGCATGAGCCTGTTCGACGCCATCGTGCATTCGATGACCACATTGGCGACGGGCGGATACTCTACCCGCAACGGCTCGATCGAGTCCTACCATTCGACGGCGATCGACTACATCGCCGTGGCCTTCATGATCCTCGGTTCGCTGCCCTTCCTGCTCTATTTGCGGCTGCTCCGCGGCCAGGTTTGGTCACTGCTGCGCGACAGCCAGGTGAAGACTTTTCTGTCCCTGATCGCGGTGACCTCGGCCATCATCGTCGGTGTCCAGGTGGGCGGGGGCTTTCACACCGGCGAAGAGGCGGTGCGGCACGCGCTGTTTTCGGTGACCTCGGTGATGACCGGCACCGGTTACGCGACGATCGACTACGGGGCCTGGGGGCCGCTGTCGGTGACGGTATTCTTCATCATCACGTTCTTCGGCGGCTGCGCCGGCTCGACGTCCTGCGGGATCAAGACTTTCCGGCTGCAGGTCCTTTACATCGACCTGCGGCACCACATTCAGCAGATTCTGTTCCCGTCCGGCGTGTTTGTGCGTCGGTATAACCGCCGGCCCCTGCCGGAGACCGTGTCGGCCTCGGTGATGAGCTTCGTGTTCATCTATTTGCTTGCCTTTTTCGTGCTGGCCCTGGCGCTGTCGCTCACCGGACTGGACACGACGACCGCGCTTTCCGGGGCGGCGACCGCGATCTCAAATGTCGGGCCGGGACTGGGCGAGATTATCGGGCCCACGGGGACCTTCCAGCCGCTGTCGGACATCTCGAAATGGTTGCTGGCGGCGGGGATGATCCTCGGCCGGCTGGAGCTGTTCACCGTGCTGGTGTTGTTCATGCCGCGTTTCTGGCGCGGCTGAACCGACCTACTCGGCCGGCTGCGGACGCGGCCGTTCGTGGTGGGCACCCGCGATCATTTCGCGAAAGCTCGGGGCACCGGGGGTCATGAACGCCCATCGCGCGACGGCGCCGATATCGGCGCCAATGCCGATGAAGGCCGGAACGAGGAACAGCACCAGCGCGGTCGACATCATCAGACCGAAAACGATCGTGATGGCCATGGGGATCAGAAACTGGGCCTCCAGCGACTTCTCGAAGAGCAGCGGGCTGAGCCCCCCAATGGTGGTCAGCGAGGTCAGGAGCACGGCGCGCAGGCGGTCGCGGGCGGCTCCTGTCGCCGCCTTGCGCAGGCCTTCCCCGTCCCGCAGCCGTTCCTGCAGGCGCGAAATCAGAACGATCGAATCGTTGACGACGATCCCCGACAGACCCAGCAGCCCCATCAACGAGATGATGGTCAGATCGTAGCCGAGCAGGTAGTGGCCCCACACGGCGCCGGCCGCCCCGAACGGAATGATGAGCATGACCGCCAGCGGGGCGGCATATGACGCGAAGATCCAGGCGACGATGATGTACATCACGCCCAATGCCACGACGAAGCCGAACTCCAGGTCGGCAAAGGCGGCGGCGCGCTCGGCCTGGCGGCCGCCGAGATCGTAGCCGACGCCGTAGCGATCGACGATCTGGGGCAGATAGTCGAGCCGCAGCCGGGTAAGGATCTCATCGGCGTTACCGACCGCCTCGTCGACGTCGGCGCGCACCGAGACCGTGTCCTTGCCATCTTCACGAACGATGCGGTCGAACCCCTGGTGTTCGGAAAACGCGACGATGCTCGAGAGCGGAACGAAACCGCCTGCGGGGGCTCGCACCCACAAATCGCGCAACGCCGAAGACCCGGTCGCGTCGGTCTGGCGCTTGAGGCGAATCGTGATCTCCTCGTCCTGGGCGGCGACGCGCCGCACGACGCGGCCCTCGAAGGCATCGCGGATCTGCGCACCGAGATCGACGAGGGTAAAACCGAGCGCGGTGCCGCGGGCATTGAGCGCCATGACCAGTTCAGGGTTGCCATAGTTGAGCGTGTCGGAGACCGCGGTGACCCCGTCGAACCCCTCAAGCACATCCTGAAGCGCCTCCGAGGCCTGCTTGAGCACCGCGGTGTCGGCGCCGGAGAACTGCACGTCAATGGCGCGCCCCGGCGGCCCGCCGCGGAATTCGCGCACCGAAATACTCTGGACGCCGGCAACCGCCGGCAGCGCCTCGCGCAGGGCCTGGGTGATCTCGCCGGTGCGCACGGCGCGCGTCTCGGACGGGGTGAGATAGACATTGAAATTGGCGCCGGCGTTGTCGACGTCGAGATTGGCGTAGGTGGTCAGGATCACCGGGGTGCCGTCGGGGGAGAGTTCGGCCTCGACGGAACTGACCGCACTTTCGATGTCGACAATGATCGCCTCCATCTGGTCCTGGGGGATGCCCGGCTGAAAAGAGGCGAAGACGTTGAAGCTCTCGCCCTCGGAGGTGGGGAAGAACTGGAACCCAAGCTGCCCGGAAGCGATGAGCGCGCCCGAAAGGCCGGCGAGCGAGACGGCGAGAGCCACGGTCGCATAGCGCCATCGGTAGGAAAGGCGCGACAGCGCCCCGAATATGCGCTCCCTGAACACCGCGAAGCCGGCATCGAAGCTCCGCCGGAAGAGGTTGGGCCGACGGCGCTGGCGCGGCAGGGAATGCGCGAGGTGGCCGGGCAGGATGAAAAAGCACTCGAGCAGGCTGGCGGTCAGCACGGCGAGCACGACCAGCGGGATGGCGGCGGCGAGCTGGCCCACCACGCCGCGCACCAAGAAGATGGGACCGAACGCGGCCATGGTGGTGAGCGAGGCGGCGATGACCGGCGCGGCCATGTGCCCGGCGCCGTTGATCGCCGCGTCGGTGCGAGCGTCGCCGTGCGCGTAGCGCGTGGCGGTGTGCTCGCCGACAACAATGGCGTCGTCAACAATGATACCCAGGGTCATCATCAACGCGAACATCGACATCATGTTCAGCGTCTGCCCGCTCAGGAACATCAGGCCGAGCGTCGCCAGGATGGACACCGGGATTCCCATCGCCACCCAAAACGCCACGCGGTGATCGAGAAACAGGAAGAGGATCAGCAACACCACTGCCAAGCCTGTAGCGCCGTTGGTCACCAGCAGTCCCAGACGCTTGTTGACCTGCTCGGCAGCGGCATTGAAGACGACGATCTTCAGGGCGGCCGGCAGTGTCGGTCGCACCTCACTCACGTACGAGACGATCTTCTCGTAAGACTCGACGGTATCCGCGTTGAGCGACCGGGAGACCTGCAACCGGATCGCCGGCTCACCGCGCATGTAGCCGAGCCGCTGGTTGTCCGAATAGGTGTCCTCGACAGTCGCGACGTCGCCGAAGGTCAGCTTCTCGCCGGTTGGAGATGCCCTGAGCTCGGTGGCGGCAATATCGCGGGCGGTGACTTGAGGGGCGACGGCACGCACCTGGGCCGCGAACTCTCCCGGCAGCGCACCGGAGGGCTGGTCGGCGATATTGGGCGTCAGCGCCGCGGCGAGATCGGACAGGGTAATGTCGAGCTGGCGCAGTTTGCCGTCGTCGACGCTGATCAGGATCTCGCGATCGCGGTAGCCGGTGAAGGTCACCTGGTCGAGCCCTTCGGCCAGCAGGCCATCGCGGATCTCGCGCGCATAGGCGCGCAGTACCTCCTCCGGAAACGGGCCGGCGATGCCGATATTGGCGACAGGATCGAAGAATTTCGGTGCCGAGACCTGGGGCGCGTCCGCCGCCTCCGGCAGGTTGGGAACGGCGGCGACGGCCGCGGAAACGTCGGATTCGGCCTTGTCGATATCCGTGCCGGGCTCGAACTCAAGCTGGATACGCCCGCGTCCTTCGAAGGCCCAGGAGTGCATCGCGGTCACGCCGTCAAGAAACCGCACCGCCGGTTCGATGGGCAGAAGAAGGTTTTTCTCGACGTCCTCGGCGCTCGCCCCGCTCCAGCCCAGCGAGATATTGACCGAGGGGATCTGGGTGTCCGGCATCAACTGCCGGTTGAGCTGCATCATCCCCCACACGCCGAGCAGGATGAACAGCGCCATCAGCAGGTTGGCGGCGTTGCGGTGGTGCACGAAGCCGGACAGAAAACTCCTGGCCGTGGTTTCGGAGGGGCGCATGCTCACCCCGGCGGGATCCCGCCGCGAGATCCGCCTCCGGGACCCCGAAAGCCGCCCTGGCCGGGCCGGAACCCGGCTTCGGGCGCTTCGCCTTCGACGGTCACGCGCAAGCCCTCGCCGGCCTGCGCCAGCCGGGTGGTGATGACCGGTTCGCCCTCGGGTATGTCGGCGCGGACGATCACATCCTCGCCTTCGCGGCCCAGAACCTCGGCATCGATGCGCGCCATGCGCCCGTCGCGGACCACAAAAATGTGGTCGCCGCCATAGACCGCCGTCTCGGGCAGGCGCAGCACGCCCTCAAAGCGGGGGCCGGCGACGGACACTTCCACGAAGGTGCCGGGCCGGATGGCGGTGGATTGGACCGAGTCGAGGGCTGCAAACATCTCAACCCCTCCGGAAGCGGCATCGACCTGGGCGCCGGCGCGATCGATGGCGCCGTCGACAACCAGGGGCTCTGGCTCGATCTGCCAGACCACCTGCACCGGGCGACCCACCAGGCCCATGCGCATGAGCTGACCGTATTGCTGGTCCGAGACCACGAACCGGGCGTTGAGCGAAGCGGTTTCGTACATCGAGACCAAGGTCTCGTTGTTGGCGACAACGCTGGCAAGATCGACATTCTCCGCCGTGACGATACCGGCGAACGGGGCCTTGACGAGTGTATTGGCCTGGGCCCTCAGTGCCTGGTCGAGGCTCCAGCGCGACGCTTCAATGGCCGCCTGCCGGCGCTGGATCTCGGCTTCGAGACCGACCAGAGAAGACTGATGCTGCGCCACCGCCTGCCGCCGCTCGGCAACGGTCAACTCGAGCTGTTCGACCGTTTGCCGGGTGGCCGAGCCGCGATCCATGAGGGTGTTGGCACGCTCGAGATCCCGTTCGTCAGCGGCGAGCTGGGTGCGCGCGAATTCGAGGGCCGAGCCTTCGAGCTCCCTGGCCGACCGGGCTTCGCTGAGCGCCAGCTGGGCGTCGGCCAGATTGGCGCGGGCGAGGGTGACCTGGCCGTCATATTCAAATGAATCGACGCGCAGCAACACTTCGCCCTCGCCGACGGCGGCGCCGACCTTGAGATTGTCAGAGACCTCGACGACCTCCCCGGCGACTTGCGAACGAATGTCGATGGAGCGCGCGGCGACAATCTCGCCGTAGGTCTTCAGGTGCGTCTGGACGGACTGAGGCACCGGTTCGACGACCGACACAGTGAAGGAACGTTCCCGGGGCTGGCGTTCGACGGGCGCGGGCTGGTCCGAGATCATCGACGAGACCTGATAGCCCGCGGCGCCGATGATCGCGACGGCGACGGCGATGCGTGTCAGGGCCCCGAGGAACGAAGTGCGCCGGCGCCGGCCCGCCGAGTGCACGAGGCTGTGCTCGACGGTTGGGGCCGGATCCGCGGATGCGTCCAATTCCCTTTCCACGTCAATGCCTTCCACCGCCTCGGCAGATGGTACGTGCGGGACCGCACCGGAACAAATGAAACTTTGGCAATGAACCCTACCCGCCCGGCGGCGGATTGAACCCCGTCAGTCGCCGAGGCCGAAGAGGTTTTTGTTGAATCGGTAAACCGTCGAGCAAAAGTCGCAGGTCACTTCGATTTCGCCGTCGACCGCCATTTCGGCCCGCTGATCGGGGTCGAAACCGGACAGCATGGCTTCGACCTTGTCGGCCGAGCAGGTGCACCGCGCCTCGACCGGATGGGGGCGGAACACCCGCACGCCGCGCTCGTGGTAGAGCCTGTAGAGCAAGCGCTCGGGCGAGATATCCGGGTCCACGAGTTCGGCGTCGTCGACGGTCATCAGATGCGCCTTGGCTTCAGTCCAATGGTCGTCTTCGACGAACGAACGATCGGCGGTCTCGGCGTTGTCGAAATCGCCGTCGCCGGGGAGATCGGGCGTGAGGCGAGCGCCGCCGCCGGCCGGCAGATACTGCAGCAGGATGCCGCCGGCGCGCCACACGGGACGCTTGTCGCCCTTGCGGGCAAGCTGGCCGACGGCGAGGCGCACCTGCGTCGGGATCTGCTCGGACTGGGCGAAGTAGCGCAGTGCCGCTTCTTCAAGCGAGGTGCCCCGGAGTTCGACGATGCCCTGATAGCGGTCCATGCGCGGGCCCTGGTCCACCGTCATCGCGAGCACCCCGTTTCCAAGCAGTTCGGCCGGCGCCACGCGACCTTCGGAAGCGGCCGCCGAGAGCGCCGCCGGATCGTGGCGCGCATAGCCTCGGATGCCGTCGGGGGTGTCGAGGTCAACCACAAGCAGGTTGACCGGACCGTCGGTCTGGGCCTGGAGGATGAACCTCCCATTGAATTTCAGGGATGAGCCGACAAGCGCGGTCAGCACCACCGCCTCACCCAGCAGCCGGGCAACCGGGGCGGGGTAGTCGTGTCGGGCGAGGATTGTGTCGAGGGCGCCGCCAAGGCGGGCGCTGCGCCCGCGGCAATCGAGCGCCTCCAGGGCAAACGGCACCAGCGCGTCGTCGCCGCTTTCCGGGCGGTCGAGACCGGCAGCTTCGAGCAGGGACTGGCTCATGGCAGTTTGTCGATCCCGAACACCCAGCACAGGATCGCCTTTTGAGCGTGCAGGCGGTTCTCCGCCTCGTCGAAGACCACCGACTGCGGCCCGTCGATGACCTCGTCGGTCACTTCGTCGCCGCGGTGAGCGGGAAGACAGTGCATGAAAAGCGCGTCAGCCGCGGCCTTCGCCATCAACGCCGCATCGACCCTGTACCGACGCAGCCGCCGGCGGCGTTCGTCGACGTCGGAGTCGCCGATCGAAACCCAGGTATCGGTCACCACCAAATCGGCATCCCGAACCGCGGCCATGGGATCCGCGCCGAGTTCGACCGCGGAGCCGGCAGCCTCGATCTCGGCGGCGAGCTCGTCGCTCGGGCCGTATACGGGCGGGCAGGCGATGCGCAGCCGGAAGCCGAAGGCGCGGGCGGCCTGCACCCAGGAGGCCAGGACATTGTTGGCGTCACCCACCCAGGCAACCGTCGCGGCATCGATCGGAGCGCGCTTTTCCTCGAAGGTGAGGATATCGGCCATCACCTGGCAGGGATGCGAGCGCCGGGTGAGCCCGTTGATCACGGGCACCGTGGCGGCGGCGGCGAGCTCGACGACGTCGTCGTGGGCGAGGGTCCGGATCATGATGGCGTCGACAAAGCGCGACATCAC
>Ga0315553_10002095_pt1 | contig 16184 bp, 21 predicted proteins | sample SalMarSW160140MG_FD_203099 | JGI IMG/M metagenome (GOLD analysis project Ga0315553, IMG submission 203099) | Salt marsh sediment microbial communities from the Plum Island Ecosystem LTER, Massachusetts, United States - Salt Marsh Sediment SW1601-40 ... | reverse complement strand
ATCAATCTCAGGTCAACTTAACCATAATCAAAGATACATAGAGGTATAGAATTTGTGGAATTGATAATTCGTGTGTTATTTGCTGCCGTCGTGGCGTCAGACTCATTTGACTTAATTTTTAATTAATATTTAATTTATTACTATGTAGTCTATATTGAGGATCAAGTTCTCACTGATTAGATGTGACTAACTATAATAACAGGGTTGCAATCAACATATTTTGAAAATGGTTAGACATAATATAGTATATGATTTGTTGCTGAAAAGAACTAAACTCTCTTCTAGCACCATGGATATAAAGAGTGACCGCCGAATTTATTTTGTGATTTGTAACTCGTGTTATTGGTGTGCATCTTACTTTATAATCGATGAGGAATTATCTTCAGTACCTGACTTCATCATGTGTAAGGCTCGTGATACAGAAATAATACCCATATCAACTGATGAATCATTCAGGATAGGACATAGTCAAACCATGGGAATGGAGATCGAGTTTCATAAAAAATAATATTACTTAATTAAAAACGTGGTTAAGTTGAACACTTATAGGTACTTACGAGCAAGCTAACATCTATGATGCAATCTGTTCAGTTTGAAACAATCAGGAGCAAAGATGTTAAGCACTGTACTAATTTTGTTCAGTCTGAAGAGATATATGGTTCACCAAGGGATATTCAGCTATGGGTTCTACAATCTGTGTGAGATGCGGAGCTAATCTTATACCGTACTCATATTGTGATACATCTAATGACATTTTATTCTTCACTTGTTCGTCTTGTTTTATGAGGACCGACGAGAGAATTCATGCTTATTGTAGTAATATTAGTATGATGGATAGTAATAATGATATATATTTACAAGAAGCACCACAAATAATGGATAATTCAAATTCTTCTCGGTTGACTATAGGGGACAACCATGTTAATACTCATCTCTACTTACAAAATCAACTCAATGACAAGATCAGAGATAGTAGGTTATTATTGAGTTTGAATAACCTTCAGAAAGACAACGCAGAACTGTACGATTTATTGCGAGAGTGATCAACGGACTTAGACTCATATCTGATAGTACCAGTCTAGGTAAACCAGATCGTCATATCTAAGCGAAATCACAAATCAGATGCAATGGACAATACGCACGTCAGCGAGGGAAAATATCGAAAGAAGTGATGTTAAATTGACGGAAATCATCAATTTATCAACCCAGAATGCCAGCATCGACCACTCGCCGCAGGAAAGCCCGTACAGACCAAGGCTGTCCAAGGGGGGGAAGGCAGGTAGCATCCCTCCTTTCCAAGTCGTTCACTGAAACCCAATATATCTAAAGAGTTGGAAGTAGATCAAAGCACGATCAGCCGCGACGTAAAGGCGCTAAAGGAGATGTCCCAACGCTTCGTGTACGACTTGGCAAAGTCAGATCTTGCCTACTATTACAAGCAGTCCATAGACGGCATAGAGGAGGCGAAGATATACGAGTCAACAATGTTGTCGGCGAAGAGTCATGGAAGATATATGATGACAACACCGTTCCTGTGAAGGAGAAGCTTCTGGCTCTGAAGATCATTATACAGTCGAACGAGGCAAGATTCAAGCTACTATCAGAAGGACCGTCAGTTCTTGCCGTCAAATTAATTGAGGATAGGCAAACTGGGATAAGGTAAAGATTAGAGCCATAGAGCTCAAGATCACGGCAACTGAGATCGTGGAACAAGCGTTAAGGGATTGGCTTAGCAAACATGAACAGGACTAACCAGTCTTATATTGTGTTCTCAATACTCAATAGATGAGTCTCAATATATGAGTCTCAATAGATGAGTCTCAATAGATGAGTCTCAATAGATGAGTCATCATATAGGACATTAATTTTTGATACCCGAGACTTGTTTAGGTGTCAGCAAGAATGAGATTGCGCAGAAGCCAGCGCCTACTGTGGCGGACTGTGCACGATGCCAGCTAGTCAATCCACTTGAAAACATTCTAATAGAAAAAATATTAGATTTGTGAATGAGATGCTAGGTGTTCGTAGACGAGCATGAGAAACATGGCACAGCACCAAAGAAGGTTCGATAAAATTATCAAGTTCGTATTGGTCCAGTGTATTTGAATTTACACTACACCGAGTGGTTATCTGAAAAATATCTTCAGATAACCACAGTTGTTACGAATGAATATTTGGTAGAAATGATGTTTTTTTCATGATTTCCGCTGCTAATAGGCTGCAGCATATGATTGACCGTAATGCTTTGCAATCTTGCCCATTGATCTACCAAACTTCACACAAGTCCAGCATCTCCGAAATGGAATCAAAGTAGCTATATAGTATAGCTCAAATGTATAATCAACCATCTCGAACCTGTTCTAAGTTTGGACGCTCAAATAGGACATATATCTTCAAACGTTAGGACGGTACTTTTTCCCTGAATCTCCCCTTTTGCCTATATTATTACTAGAGATATAGTTGATGATGCTGTAAGATGGTTAAAGACAATCATACACACACTCGATGATAATGTTTAGTATTATTTAACAACATTTTTACACACTATCTAACAGTGCATGCTTATAAGATACAATTGACAAATATAAAAACTTCCGGTGAAAAAGAGTGACATCTACGATCAAAAAATTGTGAGAATGACCACCACCCCAAGTAGATACAGGAGGATGCTGAATTCTTTCTATGACACATGAATATCTTCGTCCACCATATCTTGGTTAATAGTAATTGCAGCATTTACACCATCTGAAGCTGCCATAATGACCTGCTGCCTGGTCCTTACAGCGTCACCTGCTGCATATACTCCTGATACCGTTGTCTTTCCAGTTTCATCTATTTTTATTTTACCAGATTCAGTCATTGTACATCCTAATTGGGCAGACAGAGAGCTTCGTTGTCGCTGCGTCGGTCTTATGAATAATGCTTCCCTCTTTAAGGAGCTCCCATCTACAAATACAATTCTTTCAAGTTTATCAACAGAAGAATATTCTAACCGATCTATATTCTGTTCGTAGATTTCAATATGTTTTGAATCAAGTATTTTACGATCTTTTCCCTCCAAGTTGGCTGGTCCATTACTACATAGAACTAAATTATTTGACCAATTATAGACTAGGAGTGCTAATGATAATCCGTCCTGATCTTTTCCATAGATTGCAAGTGGTTTATCTCTAACCTCCCATCCATGACAATAAGGGCAATGTAGAACAGCTTTTCCCCAAAGCTCAGAGAATCCTTGTATGTTGGGAAGCTCATCTACAATCCCAGTAGACAGAAGTATTTTTCTTGATGTTACTCTGGTAGAGTCTGCAAATTCTATATCAAAAAAGCCTTTATCATTTCGATTGATCTGCTTCACTTCAATATTCCTTATTTTGACCGTATCATATGGTTTGAGTTGATCACGAGCTATTCGTAAGAGATCTGATGGGTCGGTACCATCTCTGGATAAAAAACTATGCATTGAATGTGATGGTAAATTGCGTGGTTCACCATTATCACAGACAAGTACGTTTCTTAGTGAACGACCTAGAATTAAGGCTGCACTCAATCCTGCGGAGCCACCACCAACGATCACTGCATCAAATGAATTATTATACACTGTTCGGTAATAGCATTTGTCAAGTATGTATATATCTATATCTTGCTATAACCTTATCTTGAGTTCGCATAATGTAAGAAATTGCCGGTAGGACCATGATAATGCTTAACCGGAGTTAAAAAGCCACCGTACTGTAGCTGGAGCTATTACCGATTAATCATCAAGCATAATAAGCACCACAGGACTTTTGTTTTGAAGATCGCCGAAAACAAAAGATGGTTAGCCAAAAAATGTTCTTTGGATATATTACAGGAATATTGTATGCAAATCCTCGTTAAGGGAATTGAGAAGCTTCATATCTTCTTCCTCAAGCTGAAAGTCAAATACTTGGCTATTCTCTCTGATTCGATTTTCATTTTTAGATTTTGGAATCACAACAAGACCATGCTGCAAGTTCCATCGAATAAGAATTTGAGCTAAAGTCTTTCCATATTTTTCTGCTAGACGTATCACAGTAGGATGGTTAAGCCTTTGGCCTCTAGTCAATGGACTATAAGCCTCTAGCTGAATATTGTTATTTTTGCAGAATTCTAATAACCTTTCTTGGTATAAAAACGGATGAAACTCGACCTGATTTACCGATGGCACAACATCAAAATTTTGGATTATTTCCTGTAAATTGAAAATCTCGTAATTGCTAACCCCAATAGCTCGAGTTTTGCCGTCTCTTAATAATTGAATCATAGCTTTCCACGTATCTTTGTTCTTTCCTTGGACTGGCCAGTGGATCAAGTATAAGTCAATGTAAGATAGTCCTAGACACCGTAAACTTTTTTCACATGCTTTAAGGGTAGGACGATATCCTTGATCACTATTCCACACCTTTGTAGTGATGAAGATCTCTTCTCTTTCTATCCCACTTTCTAGGACAGCTCTACCGACATCCCTTTCATTATCGTATAGCCAAGCGGTATCTATATGTCTATAACCAATATTCAATGCATATTTTACTGCTCGCAATGTATGTTCTCCAGGAGGTGTTTGATAGACTCCTAATCCTAGACGTGGGATCTCTGCTCCATTATTCAGAATGATGCTGGATTGTAAAGTCAATTGCATAATGAAATGTAGTCCTAAGGAACCAACATAACTCTATCGGCGATTCTGGTTTAACATGTTCTAACAGTGATATATGATAATGGAATGGACAAATAAAACTGCTTGTGATAAATGAAATACTACGAATTCACTAATTATTAGGGCAAGGTCAGCTGCACGGAATTGAACTCAAACTGTACTCTTGTTCTTGTTTTCTAAGAATCCATTCAGCTTTATCTCGGACGATAAATCTGGTATCTTCAACAACTATCTTATCTAATAGGTTTATTCTTATCTAAATGGTTTACTTCTATGAGAATCAATAATTAGTTCGGATGTCTTGATGTCAATTCTTCTCCAAGTTTGCTTAGTTCCTTGTAATGATGTAATAATATAGACACGATTATAGGACGTATTCTTATAGGATTAGCACAGCACACACATGCTGAATTGTATAAAATAGATATGGAAAACATATCATCAAACAACTTTCTATCTGATTTTGAGAGTGCTCTTCGGAAGTCCTTCCATTCTGCATATTCTATTTTGCTAGCTATACGAAATGACGGTATGGTTCTTCCCATGTTTATTTATAATCTAAAAGTAGTTGTTGTAAAGTACCTAATAACTATGGATGTTATAGTTAGGATATCCACATCACCTGGCCACCTTAGCTAAGCAATTTAATTGTTCAAAAGTCTGACAATATTTAAATGATAAATTTTTAGTTTATAAATGTTATAACAATAATAATGACAGAGATGTCTAAAAAAGAGATTAAAAAGTTTCTTATGCAGGGTACTTTTACAGCCAAATTGGCTACAGTCAAGAAGGATGGAAGTCCTCATGTTGTTCCAATTTGGTTTGTATTAGATAACCAAAAAGGCCAAACAAGTAAAGGAATAGGAGATATTGTTTTGACTACATATGGTAGTTCACTTAAGGCAAGAAATATTCAACATGATAGTAGAGTGAGTATCTGTGTAGATGATCAGACGCCACAATTTTCTTTTGTAATTATTCAGGGTATTGCAGAAATATATTATTATAAACAGAAAGAACTATTCAAGTGGGCTGCTAAAATAGCAAGGCGGTATATGGGAAAGGAAAATGCAGAAGCATATGGCAAAAGAAATAGTACTGAAGGCGAAGTACTTGTACGCATAAGACCTACAAAGGTATTCGCAGAAAAAAACATAGCAGCATGGAAATGACTATCATATTTAGCAGAGCTAGTTAGAAGTAGTAATCATCATCATTATCATCATCATCCAACTAATCCTGGAACTACCACCATTAATAAGACTCTGTTTAAGAGATTGCATGCCAAAGTCATAATCTATATGCATCTCTTAGCCCGTATTATTTATTTTTCTGTGCCCCATTCTCATCAGTCTTATTCTAAGGCGAGTCCCTTGGATTTGGTAGCACTTAGAAGCAGAAACAAGGAGAACGTCAATAAGTATTGCATATAATATATCACTGAGATCAGATCAAAGTGAGTAGTCAGGAATCGAACACTGAGGAGGATTACAGATCTGGAGGCCTTACCCCAATACCACCTTTTGGCTTAAGGCGGCTAGTAAATTTATACTTATACTGTCGAGTACGATTTAGCTTTTGTTATCTTGTATTATTGTGTGATATTGTGGTGTAATTTCTTGTATCAGACTGGTATCGAAATAAGCTTAGATCATACTGACAGAAAATATGTAGAATACGGATATACATTTGATTCAAGTTTAGGCTGATTGGTTGACCAAGTAGGTAGGTAAAAGAAAAGAGTAGAAAATTTAGTTTCGTTAATTGACGGCTTCCTTTATGTCTCTTGTGCAAACATGACGGTATGGAAAGTTTGCAGTATTAACGAAGATATAATTAAAGCGACTAGCTCTTCCCAATAACAATGAGAAAGAACCAATATCAACATCAACAAATTGCTTTAGTAACTGGGAGCTCATCTGGAATAGGATTTGAAACTTCTCTACATCTTGCACAGAATGGAATCTATACTTATGCTTCTTTGCGTAATCTAAGTAAGTCGAATGAGATACTTGGTTATGCAAAAAAAGATAATCTCCCGTTACAAATACTGCACTTAGATGTAACTGACAAAGATTCAACTTCAGAGGCTGTTGATAAGATAATTGCTGAAAAAGGTAGAATTGATATTCTGGTTAATAATGCTGGATACTTACTGTTAGGACCACTGGAGCAACTTCAAATAAATGAAATCAAAGAAGAGTTCGAAACTAATTTCTTTGGTATGATAAGACTTATTCAACAGGTACTACCTGTAATGAGAAAACAAGGATATGGAAGAATAATAAATATAAGCTCACTTGCTGGCAGAATTGGATTTCCTTTATCATCGGCTTATGTCAGCTCCAAGTTTGCCTTAGAAGGACTTGTAGAATCCTTACGATATGAAGTTCAACCTTTTGGGATACAAGTTTGTCTCATAGAACCTGGAGTAGTAAAGACTAATTTTATAAATAATATAAAGTTAGGTAAAAGTGTTGTTACATCAATAAACGATAGTGGTAATAACAATGATAGCTCACCTTACACTGAAATAATCCAGAAGAGAATCTCTGCATTTAAACCAAGATTTGAAATAGGTTCATCTGTAGGCGAAGTGGCAGATATGGTCCTAGAAGCAGTTACATCTGAGAGTCCAAAAGCAAGGTATCTTGTAGGAGAAGATGCTTTGAAGATGATGGAAAAGAGGAAGAGTACAACTGATGAGGAATTTGCCAGAATAGTGATGAATAGTGTTTTAGGTAAAAATAATTGAAGTCGCTATTTTTGCTTCCATCTACTAAATATCTTTTTAACAGCTTAAGGGACAAGAAGATATAAAAGCTATTAGCTTGTTACACTCAAGGTCGGCCCCCTGACAGGCTTAGCACCGTTAGGACAAATCATTTTTAACAGTTTCAATAACAATTTATAAAGCATTCAGATCCTTTAAAAGGAATATATGTCATTTCTACATCTGGGCGTACATATCTAATTTTCTTTCAAATATTAATCCATTTTGTTGAGCTTTTTTGATATACTCGATAACATCTTGTTCTGTAAATCTACCAGTAATAACTAACTCCAATCAAATTCTCTTTCTTCACATCGTCTCTGTTTTCACCAGAAAGTGCGCGAAATACCTCAATAAACAGTCTTAGTTTTGGATCTGATATATCGTCTAGTGTTTTATCGCCGATCCTGACTGCCTGTTCGGAATGTTTTTGAAATACTTCTTCGGTATGTTCTTTCTTTTTGTCAAACCTTACAACCAAAGAATCTCGCAAATACCGTGCCGATTCACAACTTGGAACCTCCATCTCTATAGATATAGAATACCTGACCCGTTCACCATGCTCTAAGCCACTCATTGAATATGTCATAGCTGTTGGTATCTAATAAATCAGCTTTCTTACTGCGTGTGTCTTAGCTCTGTTCTTGTGTCCTGGTTTATTGTGTTGCATTATTCTTTATTGGTAACATAACATAACAACTCAAAATTTATTACCTCATTTTTTTATGACTGATCATTCTTAGATTTTGTTTTCATTAGATCATTTAATAGAATGTATCGAATCGGTAATGTAGGTATTATAATTATGAAGATAGTGACCCCGATCTGATTTAATTCAACTAGATTACGGGATTTTAGCCATAAACCGACATCAGCTAGCTTTGGTGATTTACTTGTGAAGTTCAGCCATGAAAGCACTGGTTTGTCATGGTCCATCATCCTTTGACAGGAGTCATTTTGTTGCCGATTTATTAAGGAATCATTAGCAGAGTGTACCTCCATCAAAGCATTTAGAAGCTCGAAGAACAGGATGATCCTAATAGTTTATTACCCAGAGATAATAGCGATCATGATAGCGTTACCATATTGGTATGGTGACCCATACTTTGAGCTATAAGCTTCCTCTTCAGATGTTTCGCTCCATAGATTTGATCTCGAGATCCGCTTCATATAGTATTGCCTGTCAAATGTTATTGATCTTTTTCGAACCAAGTTGTCTAACACTGGGTTCTGTCCTATTGGTATCGTGATGACGATTTGACCACCTGGCTTTACCAAGCTTTTAAAATTTTCGAGTGTCTTGGGAATTTTAGTGTCGTCTCTAGGAGTCTCATCCCAACCAATGTGTTCTAAAGTAGAGATAGATATGATAAGATCAAATTTTTCATCCGTCCTATAGTTAAGTATATCTTCATTAATTACCCCCACAGCTGATTCATATTTATCAACTATGACATGGGGGAAAACCAAGTAATGAGATAATACGTTTCCAACCTCCAGAATACGCTTTCCGCGATAAGCCTTTATTATGCTCATAGCGATTGGAACTTCTACACTTCTTTCATTTGTATATGTTGCATTATATAATGCTGTGAGATATCGATGTGTACGGCCTAAAAAAGTGAATGTCTCTGGAGTCTTTCTAATCTTCTTATAGTAAATGAGATGAGCAAAATGGAAAGCATCCGTCCTTATGAGCCTTCCTACTCCCTCCTTTCTAACTACATCTCTGGCATACGACAATAGGTGCAGAAAGCTGATTGGCTTCGTCTGATCCAATTCATACTGTGTCTTTATTGTTTCCAAAACAGTAATTTGCTTATTCGACGGTACTAATATTTGTTGTAATAGTTGACCGGGGTACTTCTTATACTTGTATTCTCAAGGCGCCGTGAAGACTCCATTGGAATAGGGTTGCTTCATCAGCTTTAAGGTTTAATTTAAACTGGTTGTAAATGGCACAGTGGCGGTAACGTCTGGAACCTTTCAATCCTATTATAGTTCGATTTAAACAAGAAACAGACCGCGATCTAAACCCCGAGACTAACGACTTTCAATCCTATTATAGTTCGACGCACGTATCCACATACCGAACCCTTTCTTATTATGAAGTTGTGAGAATTGTACACTGTTCTCTAAAAGATCATAGATGAAAGACTAGCTCATAATGATAATTAGTATCTTGCATGGAGGAACCCACCGACTTTAGGGAAAGGAGTAATCTCATTCAAAACTCAAAATACCTACAATAGGGATGAACAAATAAGTATTGATGCTTGAAATTTTAGCGCAGCTCTCTACAGCTTCTAGTAAGAGTCAGTATCAACAATGTTATGCTTCTAGATTCATTTTGTGTAAGTATAGGATTTAGATCTCTCCTATGAATGAGCCATTATTCTGGCTTCTACCATGACTGCCCTTTCTACTCTTGGTCAAATCTTTTGCTGATGGCGGTAGCAATCTTCGGATTGAACGGGGATTATAGCCCAATTGGGATAGCCGATCCCTTACCATTTGGCCAATTTCGTTGTCTGAAAATCCTCCTTCCCTCCCCAGGGTGAAAACTTTATCAACCAATGAGGCAGCGTTTAGGAAATGCGTCCAACATCATCTAGTTTTTTCTTCAACTTTTCTGATGGCTGTTTAATTGTCAATTCGCTCATGGGACTTCTTTTTATAATTTAATAAATATGGAATAAAAAGGAAAATTATTTCGAAGATATTATATTCAATTTTACTGGTGAGTGAATCTAAATTAAGGTTAATCTTATTAGCATACTGGCAGAAGATGAATGGCTAACTGAGGTCACTATCGGAGGATGATCGTTGATTCTAGTTTCCTAAAGACTCAAGTTGTCCTGAATTTATAAGTGATTGATTTAGCTGTTCGAATTGTTCCTGTTTGCACATCATTTCTTCAATCTGTTTACCTTTCTCTGTCAGTTTGTGTTGGATGGTATGTTCCTGATCCGCAATCAGTTTTCTAAGTCTGTTCTCCGGAGATATTGTTGACAAGTCTGCATCCTTCAAATATTCTTGTAGCCGGTCTTCCTCGCTACTGCGATCATAATTAACATCGAGGCCTCGGCTGTGTTTGTGGCCTACCAGATATTCTCTATTTGAAAAGTCTACACATGCCTTATTTAGTTGTGTGGTATTAAATTTGCGAAAACCATGTGATAGCATCACGTCATGCAAGTGTTCATGAATATTTTTTATTTTAGCATTTTTTATAATATTAATTACCCTATACCTTTAGAGTAAGGTGAAGTATCAGATATCAATACTTTTAACTTACTTTCGCTTCGCATCAGGAAAAAGGTATAAAATCATTCATTTCCTACTGAAGTGAATACCAGGATCAAATCTCTTACTTTAATTGCTTAAGGAAATGTGTGGGATGTGTGGATTGCTGGAGATTATACGACATTAGCGGAGACAAAAACGAGCGTTTATCAATACTCGACCATGTCAAGATGGGATATATAAAATAAAGATAATGATGGTATATTGAGATCTAGATGATGTAGTAGTGATAAAGTCGAAATAGACTGTTCGATTTTGAATCTACTTCTGTGCATATTCATGTTCTCCACAAACTCAGCAATTTACAATTCTCAATACACGATCCTAAACATACAAATGTTAGAGAATCATTATTATCACACTGAAAGCTTCTCGGCATAGTATATCATAAAGAAAGAAAAATAATACTCTGATTCATTTGTTTCTCCTAATATTAATAAATACATGGAAATTTTGTATATGATATGGTACAAAATGCTATAATAATAACAAAAAGCACCATAGCACTAGTTGGAATCCTGTTGTTAATATGTGCTCTTTTAGACCTGAGCACATATACGTATGATCAATCGGCACTCAGCAAATTGCCTCTTCAAGTAATAAGACATGTACGCTGACACCTTCATTAATAGAAGTTGAGGGTACACCACAGCAGATAGAGGGCCCCTACTTTGTTGATGACGTGCCTAATCGATCTGACATCAGATCTGAAACTTTAGATGGTTCGATGCAAGAAGGCATCCCATTGCAGCTCATCATAAATATCTACGATGTAAGAGATGATGGTTCATGTATCCCTTTTAATGACGCAAAGGTGGACATTTGGCAAGCTAATTCTCAGGGTGTATATTCAGGCGTCATGGAGCAAGGTACCGAAGGAAAGAATTTCCTTCGAGGATACCAAATAGCTGATGATAACGGAACTGTTCGATTTACTACTATCTATCCCGGATGGTATGAGGGAAGAGCAATTCATATACACGTTAAAGTCAGATCATTAGAGGGATTACAGGATCCCTTTGAGTGGACATCGCAGTTTTATCTCAACAACTCGATAAATGAACAGGTGCACAAACAGCCACCTTACAGTAATCATGGACCTGTTACCATGCCCAATGAAGAAGATGGAATTTACGCAGGACGTTCAACAGACGGACTAGTACTAACCAATGCTGGTGAGCATCTAATGCTCAACCTCACAGATGGTCAACAAAGGGGATACATCGGAACCTTCATTATCGGAGTTAATGCAACTCGATCTGAGGAGTAAGAGAATTGAACTTTATAAACAGTACATCCAGTTGTGTCTTGTTACTGTTCCCAAGGCACAATAGATTTCTTTTCTCTCTCTACTGATTACAGGTATCATATAACTCCAGTGTAGTTTCTCCGGTAAACTGCACCGGCATTATTGCTACTGTCAGCTGCAGTAGTGTCTACCATCATTGTTGAAATGATTTTCTTAATGGTTTTGCAAACGAAAGTTGATACCCGTCAGGCTCACGTATATGGAAATATCTCTCTCCCCAAGGAGCATTATCAGGCACAGTTTCAAATATGATATTAGTAGAAATAGCTTTATTATTCTTGAAATAGTAGTAGAGTTTGTCTACGTCATCGGTATGAAAAATGATTCTTCCAAAATGTTTTCTTGATGTAGTAGTATAGTCATTTTGATCATTGGTCTGGGGAATCAATTCTAGGTTTAAGTAAATCTTAGGACTGTTTGATTTGCCAATTTCATAGGTACTAAAATTGGCATTAGTTGATCCCCCGTATACTAATCTAAATCCCGGTATTTGAGAATAAAAACGGCATGATCTTTCCATTTCTTTAATTCTTAAAGTTATGGCAGAAATCTTGTATACCTTCATATCCTTTCTATTAAGTTAACAAATCTCTTGGGATAAATACCCAATTGATTACAATTAGTGTTCTCGCGATTTGCTTAGCACATTTACAAGTACAATTCTCTAATTCTAGTGTTATGGATCACGAGCGGATGCAGCGAACTTGACTCAGCGATGCTGTCTATATTGCATTTACAAGTGTATCTTTGAACTCTAAAAATATCTCACCAACCCCCTATTGAATCAAGGAGGAGCATTACCTTGAGAACGGGTTCTTAAACAACGTGGGAAATGTAACTAACAATCAAACATTTGAAAATACGTACTTATCTGATGATCTAACTATCGGGAAAGGAAAGAGGACGATCGAAACTGCCGATGGACAGAAGATTGACTGGATATCAAGTGACTTAGGAACAGTAACTGGCAATAATCAATGGTTCTCTTATAGAACAATATTGTTTAATAACACCCATTGTGAGCAGCTGTCCCTGTTAAATAATAGCATTGGTCTATACAAGAGCACACCCGAAAACCCTAGGACTATTTGGCTTTGGAAATAGCTTGCAGAAATTGAAATGCATTAAACACAGGAAATAATAGAATTGACCGATCGCACATAGGTTTGAAAGATAAATTCCATTTCGTAGTCCAGCTACATAGTCAATGGATGAAACAAAATTTCCTGTGGGTCATCTACTTGAATCGGACATTGGTAGTAGTCTAAATATTCAGGGGTGGGTCAAAAGAAGTTACTTACAATATGAATATCAATTTCTATGCCAAGTGCTTCTATCTTGGAGCACGATAAATATTCAAAGAAACGAACTTATGGTGCATTTTATCACTAGAACTGTTAAATGTCCAACCATACACCCGAAGAAGTACTTCATTCTGTTGTCGAAGCTATCAATACAGGGAACATGAATTCCTTGATGATGTTGTATGAACCTGAGGCATGTTTTACTCCTCAACCAGGTCAAGTTGTCAAAGGTCAACGAAGTATACGTCAAAACCTACAAGGTTTTATTGACATGAAGGGAAGGCTGGAATCAAAAGTAAAGACAGTACTTCAAGCAAGTAATCTTGCTCTAGTAATTAGTGAGCGGTCTTTCAATGGAACTGGAAAAGACCCTGTTAATCTTGCTTCAACTGCTACGGATGTCCTCTGACGGTACGTGGCGTGTTATCATTGATAATCCTTGGGGAACAGACTAGTCAAGCCGTTTGCAAAGCTATACCTTGTACAAATTTACCTTGCTGTAGCAATGGTCAATATTCATATCAGATGCTCTGATGAGGGGCCGTGCGAATCAACCCCTAGTTATTTAACACCCCCCCGAACCCATCTATATTTATAAATTCATCCATGACCAAGTCGAATATTTATGTAGTCGACATAAGATAGTATTCTGCTGCTGTGATAAATCACTGAATTATATTTATGTATAGCCGATACGCTAAAGTTTCCATCAACTAATCTTGGAGTAACTGATACTACAATAGCTAATACTAGTACAATACTTTGGACAATTTCACTTATTACCACCACCACCACTACTAATCAACCATAACACAACGGATATCACCAACATAACCAAAGCAAAACCAAATGTAATCTTAATAACTACATTGTTCAGACCTAATATCTCTCCAAAGTCAACCATAGTCTTTACTACCTTTGGTAATAAGTACCACCAACGACCTTAAGTAGTAATAAGTTCCATATAACACAGGAAATTCTGAGATGGGAATTTGTGGTTCTGATTGTTGTTGTTGTTGGTAAGACATTTTTCGACTATCTCACCTTCATAATTAGTTATTAGAGGTAATTGTATTTATATTTATTAAGCAATAGGTAGAAGAGTCCATGTTAGAACTGAATCTATCATCGAACCTTTTCGCGGAAAGTTTCGTCTTGAATCAGCCTTATTTCAGCAAAATTGCTGGGATTGACCTTTATATTCCATGTTTAATGAGGTGAAGACTCTTTTCTGCATTTTTTCCTATAATCCCACGTTGAATAGTAAAGTGGCGATACTTCAAGAACAACCTCATTTCCTTTTTCTATTTCACTTAAGAGCCATTTTGAAGTTGGATGTTCAAGGCTTCCTAGAGATCTCATTAATAATTTTTCAGCGATAAGCCTATTATGATCAATTTCTTCATGAACTCTGACTTCCTTTGCCTCTAACTCCTCTGTAAGGAGGATTAGGATCATCAATACAAAAAGAAATGATTTTCTTATTGCTCAAATTCTTGACCTACTTGGAATTCTTATGTGTTTTTATGTAGATCTTGCAGTTAAGGTCCAGTAAGTCCACATATCAGTGGATTCGATTTTTCCTTTAATCGGTCCTTCACCTGATATAGATATCTCTGGAGTTGGTCCGCCGTCTGCGTCTAAACCTAGTGTCCTCTTGCCTGTACTAACTTTCATAAGATGACGGCAATGTCAACGATTTATGTGATCCTCTAAAACCGGGATAATGTATAATCGCAAAATGAATCAAGTGCCGGAGAATGATGGTTTTGTAGGAAATAAAGAAGATGATGAAGCAGACATTGATGGTGAGTTTGAAGAGGAATAGGAGTAAGAAGTACATGAAAGATGAATCTTTATAACGTAAAGATTTGATCATTTATCATAAATAAATGCCTTCAAGCCAACATTATCATATTTCAAAGATAATGGATATAATTATTCACATAAATCCAATGTCAATTTTAGATATTGGAACAGGTTTTGGGAAATACGGTGTACTGTGTAGAGAATATCTAGAGTTATGGGATGGGAGACATAACTATTCGCAGTTTTTACGTCGCATTGATGGAGTAGAAGTTTTTGGAGATTATATTACTCCTCTGCATAAGTTTGTGTACAATAACATATACATTAGTGATATAATGGAAGTTCTGGATAAAATTGAATCTAGATACGACTTGGTTCTATTGATTGATGTTTTGGAGCATTTTGAAAAACATCAGGGAGAGATACTATTACATAAGATATTGGACAAAAGCAATGGGGTTTTGATATCAACACCTAAAAAACCAAGCAGTCAAAAAGATGCGTTTGGAAATGTCTATGAAACCCATCGTTCAAAGTGGACGAAGGGCGAGTTAAGTAACCTAGCTCCGAATTTGTTTATAAATGATAGAGTAAGCCATATAGCTTATTTAGGAAATGATGGGAATGTGACAAGGCTCAAAAGAAACCTTAGATTAAAAGAAGTCAGCAAAATCCCTGGAGTGTCATTTAGTATGAATCGTGCAGATAGGCTTATCAAAAAAGTCACCCGAATGAAAAATACGATTAATTAGAAATTGCGAACTTGATATACACTGGATAAATCATTTCTGATCCCATGATATCCAGATTAAAATCTTTTATAAATCAGGTTTCTATCATTTTTAACGACATTAACTTAATCCAACTAATCATTTATGCTAATCACTGGTGCTTATCTGGGTTCAGATATAATAAATTATATGAACAACATAATTATATATACACTTTACATGTTACAGATCCATTAGCTATTAGATATTGATAAAAGAACCAAATTTTGAT